>JAEEGK010016444.1_pt1 | contig 16262 bp, 11 predicted proteins | sample 8958771 | NCBI WGS metagenome assembly JAEEGK01 (sample SAMN16246547, study PRJNA631951) | gut metagenome | biome: gut microbiome; feature: rumen; material: SC-attached | host: Bos | place: Iran: Karaj | collected 2018-10
CCCAATCCCCAATCCCCATATTCAAATTCTAAATTTCCCAATATATAATCTATTTTTTATAAAAATACATTATCAATTAATTTAATTGAAAATATGTATAAATAAATGAAAGTAAAAAAACACATGAAATAAAAGTAAAAAAAAATTAAATAAAATTATGGATTTTATTGGTTTTTTGAAATGAATAAATAAATTTAGAAAATATATATGGAAAGAAAATTTGATGATTGGAATAAAAAATATATATTTATCAAAAATCCAAATAAATCAACTAAAAGAAACAAAAATTTAAAAAAAGAATATTTCCATTATAATAAATAATAAAAAAATGTTCTTTTCAAAGATTAATTATTTCTTGAAAATTAATACCCAATAAATATTTGAAAAATAAATTTAAATTAAATAAAGGGCAATCCTTTTTTATATCCAATTATTTACAATTTATGAAAAATTAAAATTATAATGTTATTTCAATTAATTATTCCTTCATTTTGATATTATTTAAAATGATTTTATTGCTTTAAATTTAAATAATTTTATTTCAATTAAATTAATAAATCACTGAGTCAAATATTGATAGATAATATTTGATATTAGTTTTGATTTCAAATAGATAAAATAATTAGAAAAAAAAAAAATGAAAGGTGTTAAAAAAGATTTATAATATAAATTATACTCCTAAAAATACTGGTATTTTTATATATATAATTTTAAATATATTTGAACCAATTTTAAGAAGTTATTCTCATTTTAAAAAAAATATTTATTTCAAAAAAAATAAATTTTTAAAATACTTAAAATTTGTTAAATTATTATATATTTATTTTAAAAATATGAATCCATATAATAATAATTACTCTTATTCTCCTTATTCAAATTCTCAAAAAAATAAAATTTCACAATTTGATTCTCAAATGAATTCAAATAATAATTTATTAAATCAAAATCAAAAAAATAATATTTGGAATAATTCATATTCAAATTATAATAATCCTTATTCTTCAAATAAAACTGAAATAGAAAACAAAAACAAATATTTAAATCCATATAATTTCCCATCAAATAAAGATCATGATTATTCAATAGAAAAAACAAATTCAACAAATAATAATTCTAATGTATCACAAACTTCTCAAAACTCATATCAAAGTAAAAATATATGGAATTCATCATTATCAAATAATCCTATATCAATGTATTCAAATGATTATAATAAAGCAAAAACAATGTTAGAATCATTAAATAAAAATTCTTATTTATCATCATCAAATTACAATTCAAACTCTAATTATAATAATAACCAATATAATAATTATTCAAATTTATACAATACTAATAATAATTATAATAAAAATGATTCAAATGATAATTATTATAATATAATTAATGAAAATAAAAAAAATATTGTGCAAGATAAAATAGAAAAAAGATTTGAGAATTCTCAAACAGAAACATGGAGAGATTTTAGTAAATATTGGATGTTTCTTCATCATCATAATTTGATTCAAGGATTACAAAATTTAATATATTCTAAAAACAATTTTTTTGTATATATGTATGGAACTCATGACACAAAAGGAAAAAGTTGGTGTTCTGATTGTTATTATGCTGAACCTAATGTTAATTTAATTAAAGGTATTATTGCTTCTAAAGAAATAGAAAAAGAAATTTATTTTGTTAATATTCCAATTGATAAAGATAAAAAAACTTTTTATAAAGAAAATCAAATTTTAAAAATGAGTCATGTTCCTACTTTAATTTATTTTGAAAATGGAAAAGAAATTAGAAGAATTGTACAAGATGATATGTTTAATAAAGACAAAGTTGTTGATTTTGTAATGAAGAGTTATAAAAATTTTTATTAAAATTATTTTATAAATATATTTATTTTTTATTTTTTTATTAATTTATTTATTAATTAATTCAATTAATACTTTTTTCAATTATATTTTGTTTTGTTGGTCTTTACATCAATTATTATTGAAATTAAATGTAAGTTCTAATTTTTCCTCAATTTATCTTGATTTTCAATTAATTGTTTTTCAATCTTTTCATTATATATTTGGTAAATAATTTATTATTTATTTTATCTTCTCTTTATTTCATATGTATATTTTTTTATATATGGACAATATAATTCAATGATTTCTTTCTTTTAGTTCTTTATTGATAAAATTCCATTTTTTTTTTTTTTGAATTTAATAAATTTTATTAATCCAGATATTATTGAATCCATCAATATTAATATTTTTCTTTTAAAAAATAATTGTTTGAATAATTAAAGAATGATGAAATAATTTTAAAAGAGAACTTTTTTTCATATATATTATTTTTCATTTTAAAAGGTATATTTTATATATCAATCATTAAAAATAAAAATAAATAAATTAATTAAAAAAAATTAAATATTAATTTAAATAAAAATAATTAAACATTAATTTATTTTTCCAAATTGAACAAGTGTCCCTGATATAAATACCTAAAAAACTTTTTTTTTTTTATTCTAACCAAAAAAACCAAAACAAAAGAAAAAAATGTCAAATTTGATTTCTCAAATAATATTACTAATATTAATAACATTAACCTATGAAATACACGATGGAGAATTATATGATGCTGGTAGATCATCTTTAATAAATTTAAACACAAAAAATTTTGATACTCAAATAACAAACAATAGAAAAGAAGGAATATCATTGATTCATTTTTATTCACCAAACGATGGAAAAAGTAATGAATTAAAAGAAGTATTTTACGAAATAGATAAAGAATATAGTGGAATGTTTAAATTAGCAGGAATAAATTGTAAATTATATCATGATTTATGTCATAAACAAGGAGTAGATGAATATCCTTCTTTTATGATTTATCCTCCTTTACCTGCTCCTGTTATGAAATATGAAGGAAAAATTGAGCCTAAAAGTATTATTTCTTTTTTAGGCAAATTCGTTGAAAATAAATGTATTGAATTAAATAATAATAATTTCGATGATTTTATTAATTCTAAAAGTAATATTCCTAAAATATTACTTTTTACTGATAAGAAAAATATACCTTTAATTTTCAAAAGATTATCAAATGCTTTTAATGTAAGAATACCAATATATAATGTTTTTTTCTAAAATTCAAAAAAAAAAATAGAAAAAAATAGAATTTGGAATAGTACGTAAAGAAATGAGTGGAATAACATCAAAATACAAAGTAACATCATTTCCGAAAATAATGGCAATAGGAGTAGATAAGAAGACAAAATTTTTTGAAGGAGAAATGAAATATAAGAAAATATTTGATTTTTGTAACGTATATCAAGAGACATTCTTTATTGTAGGAGAAGACAGAACTCCAAGTGATGAACCAATGAAACCTTGGATGAAAGAGAAATTTCCAGAATATACAAAAAATTCTGCAAATGAATTATGCTTCAATGTTGATCAAGCTATTTGTGTTGTTTTAATTAACAAAGAAAAACCTGATTCAAAATTAGAAAATTTATTTTTAGAAATTCAAAATTGGCTTAATCCTAAAATTAATAGAGGAAGTAAATATAAATTTGGTTGGATTAATTCTAATACTCAAAATAATATTATTCAAAGTTTAGGACTTGAAAAAAATTCTGGTCCTACTTTAGTTTTAATTAATAGAGGTTCGAGAAAAAGATATCATGTTTATAATGGTGAAATGAATGAGGAAGGAATTAAAAAATTATTTGATTCTTTAGCTGGAGGAGATGTTAGGTTTAAACCTTTTTCTGGTAATAAAATTCCTGAGTTTGAAAATTAAATATCAAGTTTAGAAAAAAAATAAATATTAATTATTTTTTATATATATTGAAATTCAAATAATTTTATATTTTAATTTTTTTTTCCACATCTAATGAAATTTTCTTTTGTTTTTTGAAATATAACAAAGGAAAATAAAAGGGATATTAAATTAATAGAATTAATATTTATAAATCAATTTTATTAGTTAAAGCTTTAAAAATATTTTTATTTGATTAATTTATGACTAAATATCAAAAAACATTCTTGTTATTTAAAATACATTAATCAACTGTTTTTTAATTAATCAATAGTTTTTTTAAAATTTTAAAGGAAGAAAAAATAAAAATAATAAAATAATATTTCTAAGAAAAGATATTAGTTTGAAGATTTAATATTTCAATTAAATCTAATTCTTCAGTTTTACTTCCTTTCTAGATATTTCATATATTTTTTTATTTACAATAAGAAAAATAAGTTAAATTATTTCTAGATAAGGATGATATAATTGTTGTAATAATTAAAATTCCTCTTGTTTAAAATTTCTTTAAATTAAGAAAACAAACAACAGAAAAGTCTTTGCTCATAGAAAATTAATTTGCCATATAGATATAATATAAATTTATTTTAAAATATAAAATAAAAAGAAACATAAAACATAAAATTAGAATAAAATAATCTTAAATTCCAAAATCTTCCAAACAATATAATATTAAGATATTATTTTTTTAAATAAATTAGAATTGAAAAAACAAACTTCAAATATTATAATGAAATCTTTTTTTAAAAAGAAATTTAAAAAATTAAACTAGAATATAATTTTTATTTTTTATTCCTTAATATATATTTATTATTTGTATTATAATAAAATTAAAAATATATTTTCTCAATTTTTATTTAATATATATTATTTATATAAAAGAAAAATTATAAATTTTATTATTTAATATTATATAATTCTAATTTTCTTTTAGTTCTAAAGTTATTAAAAAAATATTTAAAAGATAGTTTTTAGTTTTAAAATTTTTTAGGTAATATTATATTTTTTCTATATATGAAAATTCTCTTTAAAACAAAAACCTAATAATATACCTAATACCAAATACAAAAATAAAAAATATTAAAACCTCATTGAAACGAATTTGGAAAAAATCCTCAAAAATTTATAAATTAGATTTTGAATATAATTCAAAAAACAAACTATTTTTATTTTCAAGTAAATTTGCTGGTTCATCATATTCAGCAATTTCTCCTTTTTCAAGAACTAAAATTTTATCAGAATGAATAATAGTTTTAATTCTATGAGCAATAGTCATAACAGTAGAATTATTTAATAATTCATTAATAGCACTTTGAATAATTTTTTCTGTAGCAACATCAATACTAGCAGTAGCTTCATCCATCACAACAATTTTACTTTTTCTTAAAATAGCTCTAGTAATACATATTAATTGTTTTTCCCCAATTGATATATTTGTTCCATTCTCTTTAATGATCATGTCTAAACCTTGCATAGGATCATTAATTAAAGGGTCATTATTTTCACTTACATATCTTTCACATATATACCAAAATCCAATTTTTTTCATTACATCAGCAATTTCATCTCTTGAATGTAAATTTAAAGGATCAATATTAAATTTTAAAGAACCTTCCATTAATGTTGGATCTTGTGGAATTATAGTAATTGATGATCTTAATTTAGATAATCCTATTTCACATATATTTATATCATCTATTAATATTGTTCCATTTAAAGGTTCTAATATTCTAAATAAACACAATGCTATTGTTGATTTTCCACTTCCAGTTCTTCCTACTATACCAATTTTTTCACCTCCATTTACTGTAAAATTTATATTGTTTAATACTATTTCTGTATCGGGACGATATTTAACTGAATAATTTTGAAATTCTATTTTACCTAATGAAGGCCATTCATTTAATGTTGAATCTATTGGCATTATATTTGGTAATTCACTTGGAATTATTGTATATGCTAAACATCTTTCTTGTCCTGTCATATCATTTTCAAAATTTGATCTTGATACTAAATATCTTATTAAATCATCTTGTAATTGAATACAATATGTAAGTAAAATTGCAATTATTTGGACTTCAAAATTACTGAAATATAAAGTGAAAATTACAAGGAAACAAACAAAACCAAATGATAATAAATCTAACATTAAACAAAACCATTGAGATGTTCCATTAATAAATATTCTTAATTTTAAAAATTCATCAACTCTACTTCTAAAATCTTTTATAAAATCATTTGATAAACCATAGGCTCTTATTGTATCTCTTCCAGATATTGTTTCATTTAATGAATTAATTACAGGTGAACGAACTATTCCTTCTAATCTACTTAATTCTCTTGAGCAATTTAAATAAAATTGCATTACTATTAAACCAATGATTAATAATATAGGCAGAAATACTAAACAATAGGCTTGGAAAATTGAACATATAATAATTTCACCTAAGAAATTTACTACATATGTTAATAAATTACCAAAAGACATTTGTGCTAAAACATCAATTTTAAATAAATCTTTAGATAATCGATTTAAAATTTGTCCTTTTGGAACAGTATCATGATATAAATTGATAGGAGCTCTAACTAAATGAGAAACCATATTTTTATGTAAATTTCTAGAATTTCTAATTGAACCAGAAGAAATAATTAGTAATCTAAAATAAGTAAATAATGTACTTCCTAAACCTAATCCAGCATAAATACCAAAATAATAATAATCAAATTTTTTCTTTTGTTTAGTCCAATTTGCTAACCATAAATCACTTCCTCCTTTCATTGATTGCCAAATAATTAAAAATAATATTAATAATATACCAATTGGAAGACCTCCAATTGCTCTAATATATAATATATTTGCATTAGTTTTTAAAGATCCTGTAACTCTATCTTCTTCTCTAGTAATTCTTTTAATGTTATTATTTGCTTTTTTTTTTTTTTTGTATTTCTTCAATTTTTTCTAGTATTTCTTTTATTTTTTTTTTTTGTTTTTTTTTTTTTTTGCATTTCTTCAATTTCTTCTTCTTCTTCTTCTTCTTTTCTTTCTTCTTCTTCATTAGAAGAATTGTCAGTATTATTACCTAAATCACTTCCACTTCTACTTCTGGAACTTTTTCTTTTTAAAGTCATAGCAATCCAAAATGGTTGATGAATAATTTCTTCGAAATTTCCTTGCCATGAAATTTTTCCATCTTTCATATAAATAATTCTATCAGCAGAATTAGCATATTGAATAGCATGAGTGACTAAAATTCTAGTTTTATTTTTTAAATAATCACATATACAATTATTAATAACATTTTTACCAACATTAGCATCAAGAGCACTAATTGGATCATCAAATAAATATATATCTGAATCAGCATATAATGCTCTTGCTATACTTATTCTTGCTTTTTGTCCTCCACTTAAATTTATTCCTTTTTCTCCTATTTCAGTTTGATCTCCTCCTTCTAAAATTTCTAAATCTGGTTTTAATTCTGAGATTTCTAAAACTTTATTATATTTTTCTTCATCAAATTCTTTATGAAATAATATATTATTTTTAACTGTTGTATTTTGTATCCAAGCTACTTGACTAGTATATGATATTGTTCCATTTACTATTAATTCACTCTTCTTTTCTTCTCTGTTTACTTGAATTAAATTATTCAATATTCCATTTAATAATGTTGATTTACCTGAACCTACTTCACCTATTATACAAAGAAATTCTCCTTTCTTTATATTTAAATTTATATCATGAAGAATTATAGGAGTTTTTTGATTTGGATCTAATATATTTTCTTCTTCAGAAAGAGGAGTTGTTGTTGATATTTCTTCTAATTTTTTGTTTGAGGAATTGTCTGATGTTTTAATTTCTTTGTTCTCTTTTATTTCTGATTCTTTGTTTTCAGAATCTAATTTTTCTTCTTTTTTTTCTTCTTTTATAATTTCTTCTGTTTGAGTATTTTTTTTTGTGGTTGAATCTATTTTATTTTCTTTATCTTCTTTATTTTTGTTTTTTTTCTTTTCATTATTTTTTTTTTCTTCTATTTTCTTCTCTGCTTTCTTTCCCATTCCCCAAGAAAAATCACAATTTTTAATAACAATATCAAATCCATTATTAATACTTTCTTGATCATTTTTGATTAAGTTTTCTTCAATAATATCATCTTGATCCATAAATTTTTCGATTCTCCTCATAGAAATTAAAGAATCTAATAAATTAGCATAAATCATAGCAATCATTCTAATAGGTTCTTGAATAGATGATAAAATACCTAAACAAGTAAAAATATCTTCAACTTTAACTTCTTTAGAAAAATAAACATATGAACCAATTGAAACTACTGCTGTTGCTACTGGAGAAAACCATAATAAAGTTCTATTTAAATTTTGTATTTGAAATATTTTATTTGCTTCTTTTAATTCTTCTTCTCTTTTTTCATATATTTGATTTAAAAAGAAATTTTCCCAAGAATATAATTTTAATACTTTTAAATTAAATAATGTTTCTGTTGTTACTTTTAATCTATCATCAATTCTTTTTTGCCTTAATTTTTGATGAACTTTAAATTTTCTCATCAAAACAAAATTTAAAAAGACAAAAAATAATAAAACAAATAAGCCAAAAATAAAGCTCCATCCTAAGAAAGTAAATAACATATATGAATAAGCCACAATCATAATAGGAATAGTAATAGCAGTTGGACTTTGCATCATTAACATAGTTAATTTATGAGAATCTACTTGAACAAAATTTAAAATTTCTCCACTTTCTGCCATTTCTTTTCTACTTGAAGGACTTGATTTTAATACTTTATCAAAAATTAAACAATTTAATTCTATTGATGATTTAAATCCTATATAATTCATATATTCATTTAATTGCTTTGATACAAAAACCATTATTAATTTACATCCTAAAAAACTAAATCCAATAATTTGAAGAAATTTAAAATCTCTTTTTTCAGAAGAGTCATTAAATTGCTTTATATATAATCTAAATAAATTTATTGACAGCACATTTAATCCAGTTACAAAAAGTGCTAAAAGTATTACTGAAATAATATAATATATATTTGCTCTTAATATTGTTCTAAATAAACTACATTTTTTAAGTGATTTATAATTTAATGTATTATATACATAATATGTTCTATTAATAAATGTTTGAGATGAATTATCACCTATTAATTTTCCTAAATGTTTTGAATTTAAATTTACTTTTTTTGCTAATTTTATCATTTTATATGCCCAATAATATATTATTCTTGAAAAATAATTTGCATTTGAGTAGAAATCTTTATTCTTATTTATTTCTTCCATTTTTTTGGAAATTGCCATTCTTGCTTTCATTTTCTTTTCAAGTTTTGTCATTTTATCATCATTATTTTCTGCTGAAAGATTTTCCTTTTTTTCTTCTGAATTATCCTCTTTTTTTGTTGTTGAAATTTCTTCTTTTCCTTCTTCTATTAATTTTTTTTCTAAGTCATCATTATTTGTTTCTTCTTTAATTAAAGTTTCTGTTATTTGTTCATTTTGTTTTTCTTCCATTTTAAATATAAATAATTTGTTTATAAATGATTATATATAGATAAAATCTGTAAATTAATTTATGAATAATACAAATTTATTATATTTTTAATTTGTTTTTTTATATAAATTTTAGTATTGATTTATGAATTATATTATATTTCTGGAAATTTTTGATTAATTATGAGAAAAATGTAGTTTAATGTATAAATATATTTATTATTTTACATATATTAAAAATATCAATAATGAAATATATAAATAATATAAAATATTCAAAAAATATATAATGATTTTATATTGACATTATACAAAAAAAATTAAAAAAATTATTTTTTTAAATGAAAAAAATATACCAAAAAAAAAAAACTTCTAGAATAAAAAAATAATTCCCAAATAAATTCCCCAGAAGTAAAAAATAATATAAATAAACTAAAAAAGTGAAATAAAATGGATTCAGGAGAGAATAGTTTAAGATGTGTATCAAAGACATTTAAATGTCCAATGTGTTTATTAGGATTTAAAAAATTAGTTCCAATATCAGAAACAGTAAGTGAATGTCCTCAATGTGGTCATAAGCATTGTACAGAGTTAATAAATAGTGAATTTAATAGAGAAAGTGTAGATAAAACTTATAGAATTCCAATGAGAGATTTGCCACCTGAATTTTCAAGACAATTTCATCCTACAACTGATTTATATGATAGATCCACTAATAATTTATATGGTGATTCCAGAAGAGGAATTCCACAAAATCAATTCAATCATCATAATAATGAAAATATTAATAATCAAAATAATCAAAATACAAATAATAATCAAAATAATCAAAATTCTCATAATCATCCCTTTTTCCAATTTTTTATCCCTTTTAATGTTTCTCCATTTGCAGGAAGTGTAAACAGAGCTCCTTTTGATTTTAGTGTATTTAATGGTCCAATAGGTCATGAAACATTTGAAAATCCGTCTACAAATTTTTTCCTTGATAATTTTGCTTCAAATTTTATATCAAATTTTTTAAATCCAATGACAAGAATAGTATTTGTAAATTCAATGCAGAATCAGCATCAAGGAAATCCTCCAGCATCAAAAACATCATTAGAAAAATTAAAGCATTTTATAATGGAGAAAAAATATTGTAAAAAAGATGAGAAAGATCCTTCAAAAATAGAATATCCTGCATGTTCAATATGTTTAATGGATATAAATGAAGGACAAAAAACAATATTATTACCTTGTGGACATATGTTTCATGATGAATGTGTTACTAAATGGTTAAATATACATAATACTTGTCCTTTGTGTCGATTTGAATTACCTACTGATGATCCGGAATATGAAAGGCAAAGAAATTTAAGAAACGCTCAAAGGAATGATAATATTAATAGAAATCCTAATGTTACAACTGCTGATTTATTACATCCTGAAAATTTAAATCAACATAATAATAATGGAAATCATGTTAATATTAATATTCAAGGAGAAAGTAGTTTTAATTAAAATTTTATATAGGCTTTTGGGATTTTATTTTTTTTTATTTTTATCTTTATTATATATTTATTTTTGTTCTTTTATATATTTTTAAAGTTATTTAAATGGATTTTTAATTTTTATAATTTTTATTTTTAAATTAAAAGTGAAATTTTTTATTATAATTTCTCTTATTTTTTTAATCTAAATTAATTGTTTTTTCTTAACTTTATTAAATTAATTCATTTTAATTTTAATTATTCCTATTCATTTTTTAGAATAGTATTTTTATCAATATAGAAGTTTTAAATTTTCATTTTTTCATTTCATTAAATATTATTATCCATGTAATCATTTAAATACCTTTTATAATTTTTATTCACACTTTATCATTGAAATCTATTGAATTTGTGGATTTAATGTTATTTTTCTCTATCTTTCATTCTTTCTAAAATTAATTTACTTATCAACTTTTATATCTTGTATCAAATGAAAATTCAATCTTTTCTAAAAAGGAAATTTAATGATTAACTTATTCTTTCATAATAAAAATTTGAAAAAAATAATACAATAAAAAAATAACTAAAAAAAAAAATGTCAGAAAAAGAAGTATCAAAAGAAAGCAACAAAGAATCAAATGGTGAAAAAAAAAATCAAAATTCATCAAAATCAAAAGAAGCATTAGAGGATCCATTTTACAATCCGGAAGTATTAACAAAAGTGAACGTGAACATAAATTCATCATCATCAAAGCAAATGTACACAATTCCCAAAGCTGAGCGTTTCAAATATTCAAAAGTGGGAGTAGACAGTATATACAACCTTCCATCAGTGATGGAGAAGAGAAGTGCAGGATTAGGATATGGTCAAAAGAATGATTTTACAAAAGGAGGAATGAGAGGTAAGACAGATTCAATATATAATATTCCTCGTGAATTTGATTTGAATAGAAGATACGGTAATTCTCCAAAATATACTTTCGGAACTGGACGTGAAAATATGATTATTCCATCTACGAAAATTCCTAATTATCCAAGTCCTAATCAATATAATCCTTATAAAGTTTTTGGTGCTGATTCTTTGAAATATTCCATGAGAGGAAGATATGATTTAAGAAATAAATATGATACTCCTGGTCCTGGTTCTTATAAACAAATGGGAATTAATGAAAATGGGAAATATCCTTCTAGTGAATTATGTAATAGTATTCAAAATAGATTCTCAGGAAGTGAAAGATTCAAATATGCTTATAATAAAAATCCTGGACCTGGTTCTTATAAAAGTAATTTTCTTATTAATGGAAATGGAATTGTTTATAATAGTAGATATGCTAGTAATGTTGGAAAAAGTATTAGTGGCAGATTCAATTTAAAAAGTGGAGAAGTCACTCCTGGACCTGGAGCTTATGAATTTTTCTCTGATTTTGAAGGGTTTAATAAAAAGAGATATAAGGTTAAGAAAGAGAATAAGAAAAATAATCAGGAAAATGAATATATTGAAAAAGAAGAAAAAGATGAAGAAAAGAAAGTTCAATAAATTTATTCTTTTTTATTGTTATGATTTGAAATTTTAAATATGTTTTAAAAATAAGAAATTTTTTAATTTTTTAAGTTTTTTTTTGATTGATTTTTTTAATATGATTATATTTTGGTTTATGAATATATAAAACAGATTCAATTAAATATAAAATAAATTTATACTAAAAATATATAAACCGATAAATATAATATTTAATTTGTCGATAAAAATAATTCATCATCCATTAAACGTTTTTTTATTTCATTATCACAATCTGAATTTTGCTCAAAATCTGAATCAATTTGACGTGCATTTCTACTTTCAATTTTTCTTTCTGTTTTAAAACTTAAATTACAACAATTAACTTCAATAATTTCAGAAAATATACAATTTACAATTAATAAAAATAAAAATGAAAGAATAGTGAAAATAATTTGTGGTGCAAAATATTTTTTTTCAGTAATTATAATATAAGAAGCAATAATTAATTCATAAAAACAAAATATAATTCCATAATGAACAGGAGAAAATTCGCAAACTATATTAGTTTTTATAAGATTAAAAATAAGTAAATCTAAACAAGTAATAAATGAAAAAATTATATAATAAATATCTTTTTTAAAAATTGAAAAATCAATTAAAAAAGTATCAGTTAATTTAAAATAATACTTAAAACCTTCAATTGATGAAACTAAAATAAATCCAATTATTCCTTCAAAAAACATTAACCCATAAAAAGATATAAAATAATAATTATTTAAATATTTTTCTATACATAATTGTAAACATTGAAACATTTCTTTTAAAAAACCAAATCCAATAATTTCAATATATTCTAAAGGAGTCATTTTTTCTTTTGAAATAAAAAAAGAAAAACATTCAATTGGAATTATTATTATTATTAATAATAAAGAGAAATAATGATGTGCATAAAATTTATTTTTAAAAAATAATTTTCTAGACATAAAAGTACAAAAAGTAAATAAACTAGTTAATTTTAAATGTTCATATTTAAAAAATTCATGAACAACATTTGAGAAATTTGTATTATAAAATAAATCAAATAATGAACAAATGAATAATAATAATAAAACATAAATAAGTTGTTTTCCAGTAACTCCTCCATCTTTAAAATTTGTTAGACCATCATAATTTTTTATTGAATTTATCATTTTTTCATTTTTTTTTTCTTCTTCTTTCTTAAAAATTTTTGTCAAAAAATATATGAATATTGAAAAAATTTCAGCTAAATACATTAATAAATTTGTGTAATTTGGATTATTTGAAAAAATTTCTCCATTTGTTTTTATTTTGTCTTGGATAATTAATATTTTTTCTATTAATAAAGGTATAACTGCTAAAGGAATAATATATAATTCTTTTGTAAAACTTAATGTTAAAAGGGAAACCATAAAGCTTATTATAAAAAGAATTATTTGCCTTTTTTTATTATAAAATTAATATTTATTTCATTTTAACAAAAATAAAAATATAAACTTTTATATTAAAATAATAAAAAAAAATATAAAAAAAATATTAAAAAAATAGCAATTTACACTAGTGTGACAATTAATTTGTAAAATTACACCTTAATTTTTCTTTAATATATTATAGTTTTAAATTAAAATCAAAAAATCAAAATATTGTATCTTTAATCTTTCACTAATACTTTTCTTAAATAAATTGTATAAAAAATTTTTGTATTTAAATAATACTTACTAAAAATTTTCTTTATAAATAAATTAAATAATGAGGAAAATGAAAGATATATGGGATGAATATTCTAAAATTGAATTAATTGACTCAGGAGGATTTGCTGATGTATATAGAGCAAAAAGTAAATTAAATAATGAATATGTGGCAATTAAAGAAATTAAAAAAACAATGACTTCAGAAAATACAATTTTAAATGCAATTAAAATTATGAAAGAATTAAAATCAGAAAATTCAGTTTCATTGATTGATTCAATTGAAACTAATGATTCATATTATCTTGTATTTGAATTATGTTTAATGTCTCTTGATCAATAAATTAAAAAAGAGGAAATCCATTATCAACAGAAGAAATAAAAGAAATTTTAATAAATTTAAATGAAAGTTTTAAAGAAATGAAAAATATAAATATTATATATAGAGATTTAAAACCTTCAAATATATTATTATCAATAAATCAAAAATTGATAAAATTTGTTTTAAAATTTCAGATTTCGGATTAAGTAAATTATTTGAAGGAACTAAGATGAGTTTAATAAGTTCAAAAGGTACTTTATTGACAATGGCACCAGAAGTTTTAAAGAAGAAAATGATTTAATTGGTTATAAAAGTGATATTTGAAGTTTAGGTATTAAAAATTGTTTATATATATACTATTAGAATCAGCATTATCATAATTTTTTCCACAACTTTGAACATCATTTTCATTATTAGGAGTTAATAAAAAATAAGCTTCATCATATAATGAATCTCCATTTCTATATTAATTTACACAGTCTTTTGTCATTGTTAATGAATCTAATTTTAAATAATAACCTATATTTGGATAATAATAACCTCCATTAGTTAATCCATAAGTCTCTTGAATTCCTGTATATTCTGATTTATCATTTGTTTTTTCCCTCTGCACAAAATTTTTGAATATATAAAGTAGTTGGATATGATGAATAATTATTATAGGCATAAAAGATTTCTGATGATAAGTAATTATAATAAGTTATAATTTGACAGAAATTCTTTACTTCCTGTGTAATATAATTCTAAACCATTAAGAATATTAGTATTTAAGAAATCCAATTCAAAAACTAATGGATGTATGATATAATCTAAATCTAAATATTTCATTCCATCAGTCTATAAATTCTCTAAAAAGCCTTAATTTTCTAAAAATTTTTGTTTAAAGTATTTTTTCTTCCTTTTTGAACAATTAATAGTTGAATAGTCTTCCAACCAAACAATCTGAAAGTCTATGATTTTGAGTATCTCCGTATAAAATATCTCCAAGTAATTTTTTATCATTATTATCATTCAATTATTAAATATATATTTAGAATGATCAACAGAACATCTAACATAAATCCATTTACCACTTAATTCAGGATATAAATATCTTTCTTTATTATTTGATTTTCATATAAGATATATATTTCATTTCCTATTAAATCAGTTACATTATCTAAATAAGTTTATGGGAAACAAAGTGCAGTAATTAATTTATGTTTATTTTTTCTTTAATCATATTTATACTTAAATGATTTTGACAAATAACATTTAATCAACAGATAATTCAGAAGCAATCTCAATGAAAGCCCAAAAAGCCATTGAATATCTTCCTGTTTTACTATATCCTCCAACAAAAGATAATATATTATATCCTGGATAATCAGTTTTTTGTATTTTTAAATAATATGTACCCCCTTCTCCATCATTAAAATAGTCTTATCTTTCATGACTCCTCAAAGAACCTTTTTTATTTTCAAAACTATGTAAAAGATCATAAAACATATTATCTCTTTTTCTATAATCCAAATATTTCAAATTTATACCACATGAATAACATTTTCATAATCTAATATCTGATATTAACTTCACTCCATAACCTCTAGAACTATTTTCATTTATTATTAATGTAACTTTTTTTGTTATTTTGGAAAATTTATTGGAATATTAAATAATTTGGTATTAATATCTACTCTTTTTGTTATAAATTTTGAATTTTCTGATATGTGAACACCACAAGTTATATGAATCCAGTTTTATGATTTTTAGTTAATTGAATTTCATTTTTAAAATTTGAAGTATATTCAGGTAATTTTTAACATATAATGGAATATTTAAGAAATATAATCTTCCGTTAATTTATTATAATAAACTTTAATGTAAGTATGATATTTGCAAATAATAACAAAATTATCAAAATTAATTGTATAATAATTTCATATTGTTCTTTTGTATTTTTTACATTT
>JAEEGK010016445.1_pt1 | contig 16262 bp, 11 predicted proteins | sample 8958771 | NCBI WGS metagenome assembly JAEEGK01 (sample SAMN16246547, study PRJNA631951) | gut metagenome | biome: gut microbiome; feature: rumen; material: SC-attached | host: Bos | place: Iran: Karaj | collected 2018-10
GCAAGGAAAAGCGCCAAAAAGGTTTTGAAACTAATCCTTTTCATTTCTTCCTCCCTTATTCTATAATCTGCTGTACGACCTCTGTACCGTGATCGGTCGTCATAAGGTTACAAAAAGCCAGCGACAAAGGCTTATAATAAAGTAAAAAAGGCTCGAAAAAAGTTGACCGCAGTTTTTTCGAACCTAACCCCGAATTGTAACCTTATTGTGTCATCAGCTTGGTTTTACTATAATAACATTATCGAATTGCTTTGTCAATGCGTTACTGCGATAAACTGTCAAACTGTAACCCGGTTTCCGGATGTAACCGATTTTTTACACGAACCTGCATAGAATAAGGCTTTTCTGCGAATCGTGGCGGCCCGGAGACGGCGCTTATTTATAGCAGAAAAGCGTGTAGTTTATTTATAAAATATTCATGAAGTCGCAAGAATTTGTATCCAAAATGTATCCTTATTGTTATACCGTTATGATAGATAACGATTGTCTTTGCGGTGAATTCGATCATGGCAACGACGATCGCAAATAGGAGGAAGAGATGAAGAAGTTATCTAAGTTACTTACAAAGCTTTTATCCGTGATCGCAGCATTGGCTGTAGTTCTCTCGCTTAACGGCATCAGGACTCTGGCACATGATTATCATGAGTCGCCTGAGGCTGATGGAGGAGCTCAGATGGTTTTCAGTGTCAGAAATGACGATGTTGCCACAGAGATCGACAGGACTGCACAGGGTGCTACTGATGATTCCACAAATGCGGGTAACGTTAACACTTATGACGGACAGCCTGTGACGCATTATTATCAGATACACGTCGATGTTAATGCCGATGGTGAAAAAGGAAGATATTCCGTTCCGGTGTCAGGTGCTGCTGTATCCGTTGCCATCGACAGGGCGCTGAATGAGTTCTACGGCATAACTGAGGACGATCCTGCTGCATACAGAGGTGCCATGAATCTGAACGAGCTCGCACTGGAGCAGCGTGAGGGAGAAACGGAGTTTCTTGTAGAGCAGGTTCTTGCGGAAGTTGATGAAACAAATGATGAGTTTTCGTTTGATCAACTTAATCAGCTCGCATTTGAATATATGAATAACAAGCTGGAGCTTGGGCTTGGCGATGGAAATATAGAGTGGGATATCGACTGGTATGTTATCAAGTATCAGAATGACAGTGTAGGACCCAGATTCCATGTGGATGGTGCCGTACGTGTTTATGAGATACCCGTATATGATGAGTGGAACGTTATTTACAAGGTTGAGAAGGAGAATCCCGTTGACGGCGAGGATAAATTTGTAACGATCTCTGATGGCACCATAGAGGTTATTTCAGGAGACACTCCTGCGTTCTCAAATGATAACGTTAAGAATGTATCAGCTCTTGGAGATCAGTACAGCGATAAAGATAATGTATATTCGGTAGTTGTGAAAACAGTTGACGGAGTAGAATACAAATATGTTGTTGATTCGATTGCAAAGACGATCACCATAACATATGTACTGCCTGAACCGGAGCCTGAACCCAGCCCTGAACCTACGCCCGATCCCGACCCGATTCCGTTTATCATTATCCCTCCTACTGATGTACCTACCGAGGCACCTACTGAAGTGCCTACAGAGGTTCCCACAGAGGTTCCCACAGAGGTACCGACTGAAGAGCCTACTCCGGAGCCTGAGATTGACCTCGACGAGGTTCCTGAGACACCTGAAGGCGCTCCTGAAGAAGATATTGAGCTTGACGAGGTTCCTGAGACACCCGAGGGTGCTCCCGAAGAGGATGTTGACGTCGACGTAATTGAGACACCGCAGGGCGATGTACTTCCTGAGACCGGTGTTGCGAGTGCGGCAGTATTCTACTGCATCGGTTCTGCCTGCGCAAGGTTCGGTGCAATGATCGCACGCAAGAGTATCCGTAAGGATAAAGACGAAGAGTGATCTCTCGTGTTAAGAGATTGTTGTTAACAGAAAGGCCTGATACAAAAGCGTCAGGCCTTTCTTTATAGGCAAAACAGGTGAGAACGTATGGGCAAGTATTTATACAGAATATACGGAGCAATTCTTGAATCGGATATCGAGATCCCGTATCTGGTGAAGGCTGAAGATGCGGCAGATATCTTTTTCGTGCGAAAGGATTTTTCGGACGAAGAGAAAAAAGCACTTACCAGAGAATATGTTGTGCTCGGAAAGGACCACAGCAGTTTTTACAATGATGAGCTGATCTGTGCCGTCGAAGGAGGCGAGAGGGTCCTTTATGAACCAGCGCCCGGAGCTGATCCGGACAGGATAAGATCATTTTTGCTGGGATACGGATTGGCCATGCTTTTTCTGCAGCGGGGGAAGCTGGCCATACATTGTAGCGGCGTAAGGATGGGAGATAAGGCCGTTTTGGTCTCCGGCAGGAGCGGAGCCGGTAAGTCTACACTTACAAGGCAGTTTCTGGAACATGGATACAAGCTGATGGCGGACGATATGATCGTGGCAGGCTTGGAAAACGGCATGGCACTGGTATATCCTGCATTTCCGGCAGCGAAGCTGTGTGCGGATGTGATAGAGCAGAAAGGCATCGATACACAGGGACTGATGCATATTACGGAGAATAAGGATAAGTACATCGTACCGTATGAGGATGAGTTTTCGTGTGAGCCGGCAGAGTTGGGGTTGCTGTGTATAATCGCGGTGCTGTCACCTGAGGCGGAAGCGGAAATGATGGAGCTCAGAGGCGCAGAAAAACTGAAAATGCTGATCGACAGTCTGTTTATTGAGAGATCGATCATGTTTTCGGGAAACAATCCTGTGACGGTTGCGCTGGCAGCGGAACTTGCTTCAAAGATCCGCGTGATCCTGATCGGACGACCTGATAAGAAAAATACAGCAAGCCAACTATTTGAAATTGTGGAGAAAGCCCTATAATAAGCACGTTTGCGAGATAATCACGAAAAACGGTTTCGGCAAAAAAGTAAGAAAATTTACTGTTTTTTTATGTTACATTACGAACCGATACAAAAAGTATCTAAATTGTATCCTTTCTGCGTATTCTAAATTGTGAAGTTTTTTAATCATTAAGGAGAGGAATTATCATGAAAAGTAAAGTTATCTGTTTTCTGGTGGCTGCAGTTGCTTCATTGATGCTTTTCGGAAATGTCGGCGCGCATGCGGGCGTAGTGTATGAGAACGGCAATCCGGTCTACAAGGCATCGGATGCGGGTAATCTGCTCGGTATTGCAGCGGACTTCGGTATTTTCGCGGATGAAGTGGATCTGAGTGCTGATGCTGAGACTAATGCAGCTTGTAATCATTTAAGCTTTGCTACATTGAGACTTACTACAAACGGCATTATTTATGCAGGAGAGTTCAAGGCAAAAGATGGTCAGAATCTCCAATATAGTAAAAGATATCAGCAGTTTCTTCCGAAAGTTGAAACGCTCGACGTTTATGTGGGAAAAAATCATACTCTTTCACAAAATACTGATAAGACCTGGAATGTAAATAATCACAAAGTTAATTGCAATGAGATTTCCGTTAATTTTATAAAGGAAGGTTCCGTTCCGTTTATAGATGTAAATACTGAACTCAATCGTCTTACAGATCTGGCGTGCAGTTTAGCAAAACTTCCGGATTCCGGTGCTTCTTATCAGTGGAACAATGAAAATGACAGAAGTATCGAATGTAATGAAGGCGTAAATGTTCTGAATCTGTCGTATAAAGATCTGGTTAACGAGGGTCATAGTTTTACCGAAATCCGCATCTATGGGATAAGAGATACTGAAAATACTTTGTTAATAAATATAACCGGTCTCGAGGGAGTAGAAAAGGTTTCTATTCCTAAGATATGCTTTGGAACGAATTCGATTGAAGATAGTATAAAGGCAAAACATGTATCACAGATACTGTGGAATTTTGCAGATTTTGCCGGATATGTTAAAAACGCCGGCGAGTTCGGCGGCACTATTCTTGCTCCGAAGGCAAATGTGAATGTGGGCGCAGCAAATCTGCTCGGATCTGTTATTGCCAGAAAGTTTACCAATGATAGTGGTGAGATTCATTTTGTTCCCAACAAGGTAAAGAAAGACAGTTCGGTTCAGGTATCGATCAAGAGTGTTGACGGAACATGCTGTCCGTCAGTAGAGATATCCGATGTAAAAGCGGTGCTTTACAAAAAGAACGGTAAGAAATACGAGGAGGTAAGTTCGGCTATGACCGGAGCCGATGGATTTGCCACCTGGACCATTAAGGAAGCCGGCGAGTACTATATCAGAGAGGTTCAGGGACAGGAGTTTGAGGATTTTGCCGAAACACCTATCAAGTGCTATTTTACTGTTAAGAACGAAGACGGGATACTGAGGGTCTATAAAAAGGATAAGGCAAAAGAAGGCAACGGCGAGAATACAACCTTTAAATACACCGGAAATGCAGACGAGAAGAACTCGGCTTATTTCAAACTCAGACATTACAGTAATTCACTCTACCTTGCAGCAAATCTGTTTGGTGAGGATAATTCATTTACTCTGGTTTCCTCCGAGTACGATTTCACTGTGACAAATCTTGATAAGAACTACATTGTTACTGTTGATATGGCAAAGGGTCTTGCGGATGAATCGGGTGAAGCATATAACATCAAGGAAGCTCATATCAAAGAGGCCGGCAGGTACCGGGTAGATATGCTCAGCAAAGACAGAGAGCTCCTCGATACCAAGTACGTAGATGTTTATCTGCTTCCGGTAGGTTCATATACTTTCGTTGAAAAGGAATTTGGCGATCTGGCAGATGCTTATATCGGTTATCTTGGGAAGAATTACAACATTTCCAAGCTGTCGGCAACGAATCAGAAGGGAATCAAGGCGCTTGCCGGTGAGGCTGCGTTTGACACTATGACGGACGGATGCCTGTTCTTCAATTTTGAAAATGCAGATATTATCAGCTGATCTGGGAGGAAAACAAAATGAAAAAGACATATGCAGCACCGGCTATCGAAGAACTTGATTTTAAGGATACTGCCGTTTGCGGGACAGGATATCGCAAGGTCACCAATACCAGCGGAGGTATGCTCCTGACTTCATCTACCGAATGTTTCAGCCTCAGGAACTGGCTTTTTAGCTGGGGCGGATTTGATGACGAAGCAGTCGAAGAAGAGGACTAAACTGTATCATGGGATGAGAGTACCGGCCGGGGGACGGTACTCTCATATTGTGTTTTCAGAAAACTGTTGACAAGAAAAATCGTTTGTCAGAAAATGAAAATGTAGGATTATAAGTATTTGCGGTTGAGGTTATTGTCATTATGAAAAAGCGTAACAGACATGCCAATTTTAATATTGCGTATATGGGCTTTGATATCCTATACGGTTTTTTGGCGTTTGTTATTGCCATGATCGTGGACAGGGGCAGGCACATAAATGATTTCAGCTATTTCTCGATCTATGCCTGTTCAATAGTACTTATAATAGTTTTCAATCACAATAAGAGGATCTACGATACCACTTTATTTTTTTATTTTGACAGATGGCTTAGTTATCTGAGTCAGTCATTTCTGTTCGCGAATCTGATCGTGACGGTGCTCGCATTTATCGTAGGTAATTGTGAGGTCGGATTGAAGTTCTATATAGTGTTCCTTGTCTGTGAGTATTTTTTACTGCTGGTCAGTGCATTTCTCACACGTTGGATACTCAGAAAGACCAGAACCTATTCCATTAGAACGCTGCTGGTCGGTTCAAAGCAGGACTATGAAAAGATCACTCATTACTTGCGAAATAACAGTATGAGTGTGGATATAATCGGTTATCTGGCCGTATCCGCGTTCTATCCCGAAAATGATGATACTCCGTACCTTGGGACCATTGACGAGCTGGAAAAGGTTGTTCATGAGAACGCGGTAGATCAGGTGTTTTTTGTTCAGCACAGGAGAAAACCTGTCAATTATGAACGTTATGTGGCGCTGTGCCTGGAGCTGGGACTGATCGTGCGGGTTATCGACAAACCCTATCATTTTGACCAGTCAAATACGACGATCTGTACTATCGGGCCGTATGCGGCGATGACATATCACAATGTGGTCATGAACGTTTACGCGAAAGCGTGGAAGCGATTCTTTGACATTATCCTCAGCATTTTCGGCATCATTGTATTTGCCGTTCCCATGCTGATCACAGCCATAGCGATAAAAATCGATTCTAAGGGTTCGGTGATATTTAAACAGGAGCGTGTAGGCTTGAACGGCAGACACTTCAAGATGTTTAAGTTCCGCAGCATGGTCGCGGATGCGGAAGAGCTGAAAAAAGCATTGGAAAAACAAAACCGTGTATCCGGCGGATTTATGTTTAAGATAGAAGATGATCCGCGCATCACGAGAGTCGGCAAATTCATCAGAAAAACATCTATCGATGAACTGCCGCAGTTTTTTAACGTATTGTTCGGATCGATGAGTCTGGTAGGGACCAGGCCGCCGACTGTGGATGAGGTCGAAAAATATGACACCAGACACTGGAGACGCCTCTCGATAAAGCCGGGTATCACCGGTATGTGGCAGACCAGCGGGCGAAGCGAGATTACAGATTTTGACGAGGTGGTGGCACTGGATAAAGAATACATAGACAACTGGAGCCTGTGGCTCGATCTGAAGATATTGTTCAAAACGGTATTTCAGGTGGTGCTCAGAAAAAAGGGAGCTTATTGATTACGGGGTGGATTTATTATGAAAAAGACCGGAAAGAAATGGATCGGTGTGGTGTACACTTCTGCACTGATATTCATAGCAGCAGCTGGGGTCATTTATTGCATAATGATGAAAAATGATGCGGACGCCGCAGCGGAACGGGAGCAGTATGTTGCTGAAGAAGGTGACACAATGCTGGACGCAGATGCAGAGGACATCCTGATCGATGATATTGAGACACCGGCAGGAGCGGTAGAGTAAGGGGAGTATACGATACCGGGGGTATGGGTGAATTGCGTTCTTTTGGGGAGTCTCTAAGGGGGAGATTCCCCTTTTTTGCCTTTGACTTTGACAGAGCAGAGGAAGACATCGGCACCGGTAAGTGCCGGAGAAGGAGGACATGCATTTGAGGATTGCTCAGCTCGGGATGAAAAAAGTACCGTCACGGGAGGGCGGAATAGAGATAGTTGTTGAAGAACTGGCTGTGCGTATGGCAGCATCGGGGCATGCAGTAACCTGTTATAACAGAAATACGCATCATGTCAGCGGCAGGAAGTTTGATGCGGAAAAGATAAAAGAGTATAAAGGTGTTCGGATAAAGTATGTTCCCACGGTCGATAAGAAAGGGCTGGCAGCAGTGTCTTCGGCATTTTTCGCAACCGTGGCCGCCTCGTTCGGCAGATATGACGCAGTACACATCCATGCGGAAGGTCCGGCTTTCATGTGCTGGCTCCCCAGATTGTTAGGTAAGAGGGTAATTGTCACAATACACGGGCTGGATCATCAGAGAGCAAAGTGGGGGAAGTTTGCCAGCAGATTCATAATGATGGGTGAGAAGAACGCAGTACGTTTTGCAAATGAGATTATAGTACTCAGTAAGGGTGTACAGGATTATTTTGAGAAAACTTATGGCAGAAAAACAGTGTTCATTCCCAATGGAGTTAACCGTCCGGAACTGTGCGAAGCGAAGGAGATAAAATACAAATTCGGACTGGAAAAAGACAACTATATATTGTTTTTGGGTAGACTGGTGCCTGAAAAAGGGATCAAGTATCTGATCGAAGCATTTAAAACCATATCGACAGGTAAGCGTCTGGTAATTGCCGGCGGCAGTTCCGATTCGAGCGGATTTGTAGACGAAATCCATCAGCTGGCAGCAGGGGACAGTCGCATTATATTTACCGGCTTTGTACAGGGCAGGATGCTCGAAGAGCTATACAGCAATGCATATGTCTATGCATTGCCATCCGACCTCGAAGGCATGCCTTTAAGCCTCCTGGAGGCGATGAGTTACGGCAATGCCTGCCTGACTTCGGATATAGAGGAGTGCGCATCAGTGGTAGAGGATAAGGCGCTGACGTTTAGAAAAGGCGATGTAGCGGATCTGAAGGATACTTTGCAATTTATGTGTGATAATCCGGATATAGTGGCGAAGCTGAAGGCCACGGCAGCGGATTATATATGTGCGAAGTACAGCTGGGACGAGGTTGTGAGAGACACGCTGAAGGTGTACGAACGAAAAAAGCGGCAGAAAGCAGAATAGGTTCACATGAAAGATTTAGTATCAGTTGTAATACCGGCATATAACGCGGCAGACTATCTCGAAGCCTGTCTTAATGCCGTATGTGCGCAGAGCTATACTAATCTGGAAGTGATAATAATAAATGACGGATCGACAGACGACACACATGATATTGCCGCGAGATACAGCAGATATGACAGCCGGGTGACATTGATAGAGACAGAGAACAGAGGGGCGGCAGCGGCCAGAAACGTCGGACTGGAGCGGGTCTCCGGGCGGTATGTGACATTTGTGGACGCTGATGATATACCGAACATGGATCTGGTCGAAAAGTATGTGGGGGCAGCGGAGCGATTTGGGAAAGACGCATCGCTGATCATGGTCGGCATGAACTGGTACAATTCCGCAAACCTGAACAAGAAATATGAAAACCATCTGCTCAAGGCCGAAGACGGATATGAGGTCGGCAAGGAATATTTGATCGGACGGAATAAGACACATTACCTGGTCTGGCTGATGCTGTTTAACTTCGTTACAAATAAATTATACAGTCTGGAAGAGATCAACAAAAACAATATCCGTTTCAGAAACGAGATAAAAAACGGAGAGGATCTGACCTTTAACCTGGACTATCTGGAGAGCGTGCCGGGCGGATATGGCATGGTAAATGAGCCGCTCTACAGATATATCAGGCGATCGGAAGAGAGCCTCTCGCTGATCTATTATCCCCGATGCATAGAGCATACGAAAAAGATATACAAAGAATTATTGGAGTATGTATCAAAGCAGGATGGCTGCACCGAGGATGACAAGATGGTAATCGCGGCTACAGGATTTACGGACTGGGTATCCAGACTGACTGCACTGTATTATTGTGAAGATTCCGGGATGTCCCGCGTCCAAAGGCTCAGAAGGATAAGGAGAGAGGTGAACGGTTCCGAGTTCAAGACCATCCTTGAGGACATTCGTAAAGCGGGAAAAATATCAAATCTGCGTTATAAGGTTCTGCGCACAGGAGATTTCAGGCTGTTTCTTGCACTGAGGAAGCTGTACCGCCTGGTAAAATAGAGGTATGAGCCGATGGATCGTAATGATAGAAAAAAGAGAGTTCTGATAGTGACTCCCTGTATACTTCCGGTGCCTTCCGTAAGAGGAGGGGCGGTTGAAAAACTGATCACCGACATAATAGACGAGAATGAGAGAAGAGAATTATTGGAGATCACTCTCGTTACCATAGCGGATGCAGGAATACATGCGGAAAAGTATCGCCGTACACGTATCATTCAGGTGAGAAGGGCCACTTTGACCGGTTTTGCGGAAAGAGTGGCGGATAAACTGCAAAGAATGATGCATGCCAAGAATGCGATCAGACTGTTTGACGGAAGTATCATAAAAGCGATGAAAGCCCAAATACCGGACCTTTCGGATTTTGACGTGATTGTGGCAGAAAACATGACGGGACTGGCCCAAAAGGTGGTATGCGAGGCTGAAAAATGCGGAAGCAATGCCCGTATATGTTTCCATATGCATAATAACATCGATATGTATCGCTCTCCCGAGAGGATCAGAAGTCTGGCCGGCAGGGGCGTAACTTTTATCACTGTCAGTGAGTACTTAAAGGGCGAGATTCTGGAGTCGGTGCCGGAGACTGATGTTTCAGTTCTGCTGAATGGTTTGGATGCCGGACTGATGGACATAGGTCTTAAAGAAGAGAAAGAAAGTTTAAGAGATAAGTATGGGATCCCCCGGGAAGCTGCGGTTGTGCTCTGCCTGGGCAGGATCATTGCTGAAAAGGGCGTGCTTGAAGCGGTACAGGCCTTCAGCGGACATAAAAGAAGACATGCGGGATCAAAACTGTTCCTGGTTTTGGCGGGAGACAGCTCCGGTGCGGGCGGCAACATAACCGCATACGGAGAAAAGGTTTTAAGGGAACTCGGAACGATCCCGGACAGCAGCAGAAATCTGGGAAAGATACCCTATGAAAAGATAGCGGAAGTCTATGCTCTGGCGGACGTACTGGCAGTCCCGACTATGGATAACGAGCCTTTCGGCATGGTGGTTCTTGAGGGAATGTCTATGGGGCTGCCGATTATCACGACAGCCACCGGCGGGATCGCGGAAGTGCTGGAGGACGGCGAAGGCAGCATAAGAGTGTCAAAAGAGCGTATTGTACAGGATCTGGAGAAAGCATTTGACCGGATAAGCGATGATGGATATAAAGCCCGGCTCGAAGAAATGGGGGCACACAATCGTAAGCTGTTTTTGAATAAAAAGGATGTAAGAAAAGAGGATTATTTCGAAAGATTTTTGAATTCCTTAGGTGTAGAAGCATAGGCGGCGCGTGACAGACGGCGCATAACGGAAGGAAAGAGCAAACATGAGTGATCTCGTGTCGGTGATCGTACCGGTATATAATGTCAGAGAGTATCTGCACAAATGCATCGATTCGGTAAAGCAGCAGACTTATAAAAACCTGCAGATCATATTGGTGGATGACGGTTCTACGGACGGATCGGGGCAGATTTGTGATGAGGCAGCCGGAAGCGATGAGAGAATAACGGTCCGACATCAGGCAAACGGCGGACTCTCGGCGGCCAGAAATAAAGGTCTTGAGATTGCGACAGGAAAATACGTCTGTTTCCTGGACGGCGATGACTGGTTCGATGAGCATTTCACGGAGGAATTGTTAAATATAGCAGAAACACGGAATGTGGATATAGCGGTCTGTGCTTTTGTCAGAGTTTCCGGTGAGAATGAAGTAAAGGCAGACAAGGAACGGGAGAATGCGGAAGAACTGATCGAGTATGATAACAGGCAAGCGGTCAGAGAGGTCATCGAAGAGAAAAGGATAAAATCCCTGACATGGAATAAGCTCTATAAGAGGGAACTGTGGGAAGGAATAAGTTTCCCAGAGGGAAAGCACCATGAGGATGAATATACCACCTATAAGCTGCTGTGGAAGGCCGGGAAGGTGGCAGAGACGGGAAGGGTACTGTATTATTACAGGAAAAGACCGGACAGTGTGACTGAGACTTCTGAAAAGGCTATTATCAGGGAAAGGGCTTATCATACTGTTGAGGCAAAAGAAGAACGATACATATTCTTTGCCGAAAGAGACGGAATGCTTGCCGGAAAAGCATTTATACATTATATGGATGGCCTGAAATACGTACTGCGAAGCGGTATGCTGAGCGATCCGGCGGACAAAAGAGCTGTGATAAAAAAGTATGATGAGTATTCGGGCAGGATATGGAAAGTCCCTAATGTTTCGCTGTACAAAAGGGCGGCACTTACGGTTTGGAAAGCAGTGATCAGGCTTTTTTAGTATTTTTGCGGAATAATGACTTAATGTGCATAATGAAGTCCTGAATTATATGGAAAAAGTACATACCTAATGTCCCGCCGACGGTATCCAGGATAACATCGCCAAACGAGGCACCCCGGGCAACATTAAAGTACTGATTTATTTCATCGGCACATGCTGTCAAAAATACGAGAAGTATAACGAGAAAAGCAAATGCAGGGCGCATTTTATCGGCAAGTACGAAGCGAAGCCCCAAATAGACGATTAGCCCGAGCATGAAGTATATAAATAAGTGCGCGAGTTTACGGATGGGATAATCCAGGGCTTTTGCGAGCACAGTCGCATTGCCGGCGGAGTAATTGGCGGAAGGAGACATTTTAATGATGCGCTCGGCAGTCCACTCAGCCACTTTCATACTGGAAGTGTGTGATACTGAACCGGGCTGCTCGGAAAAAAAGAATATAGTGGCAATACTGATGAGCGTTACTGCAATAGCCAGGAGAATTCTAACGGCTTTAGTCATGATCGTCCTCCAATCGTGTGATACATATGAATTATATGGCAAAGTGCGACGCGACGCAATAGACCGACAATACTGTAAGCAAAATTGACATTTGATTAGCATGATTGAGTCAGCCACGATTGGCCGGCTCTTTTTTAGTTGCAGCAGTTATGAAAAATAATAACGGTTTCGTTAGAAAACTGTGATTTTTGTCAAAAATGTGTTAACTTAACTCTGCAGGTGATTCTATGGCCGTTTTGCGCGCATTACAATCAGGGGATTTGTGTGCAGACAGGCTATTGGATTTGATTATATCAAAAATGTTCCAGGGAGGAAAAAATGAAAAAGATGGGATATCAAAAGAGATTGGCTGCGGCTTTTCTCGCATTGATTCTTGTTCTGTCGACTGCACTTTCGCAGCCTGTTGGAGTATCAGCGGCTAACAAAGTGGTTGGCTACACCGATCGTTATGACGGTGATGTAGTTAAAGTCGTAAAGCAGAAAAGTTATACCCTTGTACCCGGTGTTACCGAAACTGATGTAGTTCTTAATGATCAGCCCGGTAAGGCTCAGGTTATGGGTTACATGACCACGATCGAGCCCGGCGCAGATGTATCGCTGAAAGCGACATATGCCGGATACTATGATCCTGACAATTATAACAATGAGACTAAGGTAAGCAAGTGGCAGGTTGGAGACTGGGATCTGACCACCACGACCCGTCAGATCGCAGATTATGAGAAATCTACCGGCGAGAGTGTAATCTTCGCTACCAACGGTGATTATTTCAACATGCAGACAGGTCAGCCCAGAGGTTCTCTTTATATCAATGGCAATTGTCTTAACCCTGAGAAGGACAATGACGAGCCTTACTTTGCAGTACTTAAGAACGGTTCCTATGTTATCAGAGACGCAGGAACTGACAAGTCAGATGTTCTCGAAGCTGTCAGCGGACCTTTCTATCTTGTTAAAGATGGTAAGAACGTTGTTCCCGGCACTTCCGAACTGTTCCCTGTCAACAGCGTCGGATTCCTTGCGGATGGATCTGTTGTATTCTTCATGGCAGACGGACGTCAGTATCCCAGATCAGTCGGCATGACGATCAATGAGCAGGCTGATTTCCTGGTAGCTCAGGGCGTACAGAACGCAATCTACCTTGACGGCGGCGGATCGGCTACAGTTGTTACCAGAAGAGAGGGCGAAAAGACCTACGCTATCAGGAATAACCCTTCCGATGGCTGTGAGAGAAACATCTCTTCAGGTTTCCTGCTTGTGGCCAACTCGCTTAGCGACGGCGTATTCGATCATGCTTCGGTATCTCCCAGCGGAGATTCCTATACACCCGGTTCCCCCGTTGCATTTACCGCGCAGGGTGTTGATAAGGGCAGCGGCGCTGCAGATCTTCCTGCCAGTGGCTTAAGCTGGGTACTTGCGGCTGATTCGGCAGACAAGGGAACTATCGATGAGAATACCGGCGTATTCGTTTCGAACGGTACTCTCGGTGAAGTAACGGTTGAACTTCTTTACGAAGGAGTTAAGGTTGGCGAGGCCACCATCAAGATTGCAGAACCCGACAGCATTTACTTCTCATCTGCTTCCGCATCGCTTGACTTTGGCGAGAGCAGTGAACTCGGTCTTGTAGTTCGTTCCGAGAACGCGGATATTTTCTATAAGGACGGCGATTTCGACTGGACTATCGCTCCGCTTAATGCTGAGTCAGAAGGCCAGGACCTCGGCCATATGTCTGGCAATACTTTCGTGGCAGGCCAGTCCAACGGAGCAATGAACGCTCTTGTTACCGTATCTTACACACGTGCGGACGGTACGGTTCTTACTGCAAGCATCGCAGTTGAGATCGGTAAGATGCCTGTTGTTGCATTTGACTTCGAACCTACTGAGAATGGCCCCCAGAAGGGCGCACATTTCCATTGGGGAAAGAGTTCATATGTAGATGAAGGTGTTACTCCCGGTTATTACGGTGATTATCCTGAACTTACTGTTCCTGTAAAGAACAATTATGTTGTTGAGCCTACATATGCTACCCTGTATGCACCATACAGATTCACGGGCAACTATGATACATCAGTTCCCGCAGCAGAAATCTTTAAGGCTAACGGATATTCATTCTATCTGTGGCCCAATAATTCGATCACAACATACTGCGCCGGTAATGTAACGACCACATCGGAAGCAAACGGCGGGCAGGTAAGATTCGGCGAGTATTCCATGGAGCTTAACTTTGATTATGCTTCATATAACGGATCTTCGAACTCCAATTACTACATCAGAAACTGTGCAGGAGATTATGTTATTGAAGGCAAACCTACTGAGGTAGGTGTATGGGTATATGCGGATGCAGAAACCTATAACCTTGCAGGTTATTCTTTATATACCGATATAGCTGTATGCAATGGAGCTTCTTATACGGCGAAGAACACCAGACTGGTACATGATGATGTTGATGAAAATGGAAATGTAGTACAGAATAGTGCAATTAACTGGGTTGGATGGAAATACTGCTATGCTGATCTTTCAGGACTTAGCGGTTACTACTCGCCTGAGCATCCTTATATGCTTAGAAACGGTGAAGGAATGATCTGGCTTAGTTACCAGCCCGCAGCAGGCGGTGGACGTTATTCAGGAACCTTCTATTTCGATAACTATCGTTTTGTATACGGAACTAATCTTGATGACCTTGACAACCCTTATTTCAAGAGTTTTACAGTAAATGGTCAGTCAATCCTTAATACATCAGAGGTTACGGTTGATTCTCAGAATGTTGAGATTACAGCAGCTTTCGCTGATGTAAATGGAAAGAATGCTTCCGGAATCGATACAACCAAGACCACATTCGCGATCGACGGTCAGGAGATCGGCTGCGACGGCGATGAGAAATCCGCTACCACAAGACTTGAGCTTGCAAACGGACTTCACAGTGTTTCCGTAACGATCTACGACAAGTTCGGAAATACCAATACAATTTCATCATATTTCACTGTTGCTGACGGCGAAGACGTTGAAGCAGCAGTTCTCTCTGGAGAAGATACGGTTGTACTCGGAAGCGATTATCAGCTCGTTCTTTCAACAAAGGGCAGCGTTTCCTCGCTTGATATGACTGTTCTTCAGCTTAACTCCGACTTCGGCGAGCCCGTTGTTGCGGCAGCTGAAGGCTGGAACGTTGAGGCTGTTTACTCGATCACCGGCTTCAAGAAAGCCAAGATGGAAATTAAGGCTCAGTGGACCGGTGAGGGCGCAGCTCCTGCAGATGCAGCAGTTGCCACCTTATCATTCAATGTGCCTACCAACCTTGATGCGGCTATCGACTTCTTTACCTATCAGGTTACCAAGCTCACTGCAGTAACCGCAGAGGGCAAGTCGATCACATCCGCTCAGGAAAAGGTTGTATTAACACTCAGTGCTTACTACACCGTTAATGTAGCTGTAGCGGTATCGGGTTCGGATACTCTGATCGCGATCGTTGATCCCGACGGACAGCCCGCTGCAGGCGTTGCAGTATATGTTAACGGCGAGCTGATCGGTAATACCGATGACAACGGCGAGCTCGTTACTTCGGCAGCAAGGAACATCGCACCCGGCGGAACCTTCAAGGTTATCGCTATCAACGGTGAGTTCGTTTCATTCGAAACCACAGTCATCGTTATGAACTCGGCAGCAAATGCTGAAGGCAAGCCCGAAGGACTTATGCATACCGCCAGCAGAAACGGCGACACCGAGCAGGTTATCACATGGTTCGCTTCCTGCGAAGCTGCAGATGCAGCAGCAGTAGTTGAGTACTCGCTGAACAGCGATCTCAGCAATGCCTTTACGGTTACGGGCACTAACACTCTTCATGCATTTGCTACCAGCAAGGATGCAGCTTACATTAACACTGTTACCATTACCGGTCTTGAAGGCGGCAAGACATATTACTATCGTGCCGGCGACGGAAAGATCTGGTCTGAGGTTGCTTCGTTTACGACTACCGCGAAGGATTCGGAAGTATCCTTCTTCGTAGTAGGCGATACACAGATGAACGGCAGAAGAGAAGCTGATGTTGAAGAGATCCAGTTACTTAAGAACTTAGGTCTCCAGGTTGCAGGTGCAGACTTCGGTATCCAGACCGGTGACTATGTTGACAACGGCGGAAACTACAATATGTGGGAAGAGATGGATGCTACATTCAATGAGGCATTCAACGGTGTAGACATCATCCACACAAACGGTAACCACGAGTATTACGGAGATGCATACGGTGTTGCGGCAAGCGCAATCTACGGTATGTCTGAAACCG
>JAEEGK010016447.1_pt1 | contig 16261 bp, 10 predicted proteins | sample 8958771 | NCBI WGS metagenome assembly JAEEGK01 (sample SAMN16246547, study PRJNA631951) | gut metagenome | biome: gut microbiome; feature: rumen; material: SC-attached | host: Bos | place: Iran: Karaj | collected 2018-10
GTACAGTATATCCGACCTGATGAATGCCTGGAGGTTTGTCTTCCCGGAATTCAGAGAAAAATGCTGGAAGGAGATCACCACAAATTACATCATGGTGGACCTCTCCCTCATAGGAGAGAGGGGATTCAAAAGCCTGGATGATCCGATGATCACCCGCATAGCTGCATACGTACAGGACCAGTTGAAGAAGCTCGGATGCAAGGGCAAACAGCCGGGAAAGGATGTCATCAGGGATGTTCTGATTGCACAGGCGGAACTCAACTCCAGGAACGCTTTCCTGGACATGATGCGCTCGAAATTCTGGGACAAACAACCACGTCTGGACAGACTGTTCATAGATGTGTTCGGTGCGAGGATGCGCGGCCTTTCCGAGGAGGATTCGGAAGCCGTATTGAAGGACGTATGCAAATGCTGGTTCCTTGGTGCGGTAGCACGCCAGCACAGGGCGATTCAGCTGGACATCATCCCTATCATGATCGGTGCCACCGGAACAAGGAAGTCCTCCGCAGTAAGATGGATGGCAACCTGTGACGAGTTCTACAGAGATCCACTCGACATCAGCGAGAAAAGATTCGTTGAGGACACCAAAGGCGGACTTGTAATCGAACTGGCGGAGATGAAGGCCACCAAAGGGATGGATAACGATTACCTCAAGGGTTTCATCTCCAGGGCCTCCGACCACATAAGACTCCCCTATGACAGATGTGCCAGCGAAAACGTCCGCAGATTCGTGATCATCGGCACCACCAACGAAGCAGAGTTCCTATCCGACCCCACCGGGAACAGAAGGTACTTCCCATTCACGGCGAACCCTGAGAAGGCAATAGTCGGTTTCGGTGATGGGGGTTTCAGATCGGATGAAGCGAAGGAGTACATCATCCAGGTCTGGGCTGAAGCCTACCAAAGATACATGTCAAAAGAAGGGTGGGATCTTAATCCGAAGACCATCCAGATGGCAAAAATCTCACAGGAAGCATCCACCATAAACAACCCGAATGTGGACATCCTTTCCGAACTGGTGGATGAATTATATCCTCTCCCTGGAGCAAGATTGTGCAGGAAGGATCTGGAATTCATCCTATCGTCAAATGCTGGAATTTGGGGCGATGAGGCCATCAAAGCGGCAGACCTGTGGATGAGATCCCCACACCCGGGGTGGAGCAATATCGCCGCCATGAGAATCCACGCAGAAGGGAGAGAATGGATGAAACAGGCAAGCACCACCCAGAGATGCAGAGAAAGGATCCAACCAGTAGGTTACGTGGCACCGCCACCAACGCACATGCTGGGAGAGTGATGTTACAGTGTTACACCCGTTTCACTGACTTCATACGCGCGCGTACGGGGGATAAGGACTCTCTCAAAACCACTGTAACAAGTGTAACAGTGTAACAGAATGGGTATAATATGGAAAATCTTGGAAACCACTTAAAAAAAACCACTTCGCCAAGGCCGTGTAAACAAGATAATGCAACGTCGGTCGATGTATGAGCCATCTTGAGTTATTCCTCTTGTTTACAACGCCTCTGGACCCCTATTAAAGACATGCCATATTTCTCTCCGAAACACCTGTTGCACGGTCTCAAAAAGCGTTATATCATCCGAGAATCATCATACTTTGGACATGTCTGCTGTGGATCTCGAGAACAACCAGGAGGAATGGAAGGAGATTTGGGATTCTTCCTACCTCAAGGCGATTGCTGCTTTCTACAACACCGACGGCGGCCGTATGGTGGTCGGCCGCAAGGATGACGGTGCGATCGTCGGGCTGGCGGATCCGAAAGACACTGCCAAGAAGATTTCGGACACGATCCACAACAAGCTTCATATCAACGTCAGCGTCCGCATTGAATCCATAGAGTCGAAGGATTGCGTCATTGTCGACGTGCGTGCCGGGAACCGCATGGTGGACTTAGACGGTCAGTTCTATGTAAGGGTGGGGAACACCAATCAGACTCTAGAAGGAGAGGAACTCAGAACCGCTCTTCTCAACGAAAAAGGAATGGACTGGCTGGATCAAACGTGTGATTACAGTCTGGAAGACCTGTCTCCGGAAGCGATCTCGTTCTTCATCAGCAAGGGAAAGGAACGCGGAAGAATAGGCAAAGATGTCGACCCAACAGACATAAGTGGGGTCGTCTCCTCTTACGATCTTTCCGATGACGGCAAACTCACTATGACCGCCGCCATCGCTTTCGCCAAGGAACCGCGCCACCTCAACGACGGTGCATATCTTGTCATAGGAGAGTTCGATTCCAAGAACATTCTCCGCAGGGAGACATATGTGGAAGTCCCAGGGATACGGATTGTCGACGAGACCATACGTATCCTTTACGAGAGGTATATCCCGTCGAAATTCGAATACGAAGGAAGGACCGGACTACGTGTCGACGTGTTCGATTATCCCGAAGATGCCCTGAGGGAGCTTATCGTGAACGCACTCGTCCATAAGGACTACAGTATCCAGGAGCCCACCAGGGTTGCAATTTATCCAGATCATATCGAAATCTCAAGCATGGGCCTTCTTCCGAAAGGTTGGGATCTTGATACCCTTCTGAAGAAGCACGGATCCTCCAGACGCAACCGTTCGCTTGCCAATATATTCCATGATGCTGGCTATGTCGAGAAATGGGGACAGGGAATCGAGAAGGTCATAGAGGCCTGTAAAGCGAACAACAACCCTCCTCCGGAATTCTCAATCGTGACTGGTGCGCTCATGGCTACGATTCCAATCAGAAAGAAGAATACGAAAACTCCTGCACCAGTCGATGTTTCCCTTGAAGGATTGGATTTTGAAATTGTAAACAGGATGGAATCTAATCCTAAAATCACCCGCACAGAATTAGCTTCTGATCTCGGTGTGGCTGAAAGCACCATCTCGAACCACATATCTTCGTTGATAGCAGATGGCTACATCGCTCGTGAAGGGAGTAAGAAGACTGGGGTTTGGGTTATTCTTCGTAAATAACGCCAAAGTTTATTGTCCGATTTATTGTCCGATTTATTGTCCGATTTATTGTCCGATTTATTGTCCGATTGCATTGCCCTTGTGGCTTACTGTGATCCTTTCGTTTCGCCACAAAAAGCTCGAAACCCTAGCAAAAACGAGGAAGTTAAGATATATCTATATCCGCACGCGAGGTGTGTTTTGGTGGTGGAATTTTTCATTCCACCGTTTTAACACGTTTGTAACGGTCTATGTTCTTCTCTGATTTGTCGACAGACCAGGACAACCCATACTCCTCCACTTTCCTTCTGAGAGTGGTGACGGGAATGCCGAACGCTCTTGAGATCGATTCATCGGTCAGCCCCATTGATTTGATCTTGGAGGCTGCGGCAAGAAGCATCGCCTCCGGGCCTTTGGGTTCCTCATCATCAGCCTCTTTCATATCACGGTAGAAGCTCCTGATGGCATCGACCATCTCGAAGCTGGAGACGTTCCCGGTGGCGGAGATGAAGGCCTTGAAATCGAATCCTTCACCGACAGAGAATTCTGCAGAGGCCTTGTGGTCGTAGCAGAACTCTCCCTCCTTCAGTTTATCCGGTGGAGTCGTCCACGACAGTTTGGGAATGATAGTGGCTTGTGACTGTTCGAGAGCACTGTATTTCATGAAGATGATGTCACGCGTGTCGATATTCAGATTGTGCTTACTGATGATCTTCCTTGCGAAATCCTCATGTCTTTCCCATAGTACGCTGACATTGCCGGGATTATCCGGATCATCTATGAAGTATCTGAAAGCCGGGCCCATGTTCTTGGTGACAGGCGACAAGAGCCAGACGGCGATATTGAACTTCCTGATGATGCCCATGAACGTCTTCATGGATGTCACCGTAGGGGTGCCGTTGTGCTCTCCGAGAAGGAAGTTCTGTGCCTCGTCGAGGATCAGGAGAAGGTTCTCGTTCTTCTCTAAGACATCCGCAGCGATTGGAAAGAGTTCTTTCAGGGATACGATGTGGTGGACACCTTCCGGATAATCTGTGATGAATTTCTCCCTGTGCTTCCTGACGAAGATCACATTGGTGGCGATCCGCCATTTCCCGAGTTCTGGGAAATATCCGTTCACAAGCATCTGTGCGAAAGATATGGCGGAGTGGGTCTTTCCGCCTCCTCTGCGGCCGGATGTGACCATCAAGGCTCCTGGCCTGAACACCTTCTGATAATACTTCAGAATCACATCCCGTTTGAGCTTACCCGTCCTTTTCCTGTTCTCGGTATCCCACTCCGGGGGTTCTGCACCGCACTCATCCATCGGTAAATGCCTCCCCGTTGACATAGACTGTCTTGGTCTTCAGTTCCAGAAGTTCCCTCAGGAGTCCTGTGGCGAATAGGAGCTCCGTGATCCTCTCAAGGCATTTCGCATAGGCGAGCTTGTCGATGTGTCCTTTCCTCGGGATCCATCCCTCAGGGATGACGTTGACCTTCCTGCCGAGACAGTATTCAAGATAGGTCTGAAGGTCGTAGATGTGCTCCGCGTAGGGATTGTCCTCCTGCATGTACCACAGACATTCTTTGTACATGCTGTTGAGTTCCCTGAGATCCTTCTCCCTTTCTATCCGGTCCGAAACCGACCGATTGCGGACCTCTGCGTTCTTTATAACCGTTTGAGGGGTTTTCTCCACCCCTCCCTTTTGGACCCCGGTCATTCGGACACCTCCTTTTCGGACCTGGTGGAGATGAGGTTCTCTACCTCCTCCCTTCTGCGGAGAAGAGTGGTCTTCGGGATGCGAAGATCTCTTGAGATCGATTTCCATGAGTTTCCGGCGATACGGAGGGTGACGATTGTGTCGATGGGGATGTCGTCCCTTCTCTTCCTTCCGAGGTGGACACCTTTGGCCTTCCTCGCCTCAATCCCTTCCCTGGTCCTCTGAACGAGGATCTCCCTCTCCCATTCGGCGATGGCTCCTATGATCTGCATCTGCACCTTCCCCATCGGGGTTGTGGGATCTATCTCCCCCATATCGGCACAGATGAGCTTGACCCCGTAGGTCTTGAGGTTGTCCATAGTGATGTTGAGCTGCACGAGGGACCTCATAACCCTGTCGAGCTTCGTGACGAGGATCGCATCGAACAAACGGTTCGATGCATCAAGCATGAGATCCTGCCATCCGGGGCGGTTCGCATCCTTTGCAGAGGCCTCATCGGAGTATTCACGATAGACTTCAAATCCCCTGTTCTTGGCCATCTCCCTGAGACGGGGGAGCTGGTTAGTCTCATCCTGCTTCTTCGTGGAGACGCGGACATAGATGGCGACCTTCATATCCAAACGCCTCCCGAAAATGTGCCCGGGACGGGCTGCCTGTTTACCGCTCCGCAATCAGGAATATACGTGTTTTCGATGTTCCTGCGTACCCCTATACGGGTACTGTTTCCGTATGAAACGCCTGTGCTTTTCATAACAGTGCCAGACGTGTTATGTGTTGATAATGATTGACCCGATTTCCGGCCATATTTGCGGTTCGGATCGGACAGGCTGCGAAACGGCATTCTGTATACGGCCGTATACGGATTCGCAAGGATTTGGAGACGGACGTCCCGGTGATTACCCGTGCAGTTCCGTTCATCGGAACCGTCACTCGGTATCGCTCGCTGTCGACGGTCTTGCTCAGCAGTTTCGTCATCGCCCCGAACGCGGCCGAAGACGCAATCTGCAACGTATCCGCACCGCAGACAACCACAACATCGCCGTCCCGCATGCCGATTTCCGCTGCCAGATCCGAGAGGTCGGGGTAACCGAGCTGAACGGATTCGCAGTACGGGGAAAACACCTTACCGCCGTCCATGCGGACGAGCATGCAGCTTTTGGCACCGACCCTGATGGCCGCATCCCTGTAGGCGATGCTGCTATCGAGAAGGCAGCCTTTCCCGCGTGCCAGGAGTGCATAGTTGCATTCGCCCTCCACTATGCCTGATACCTCACACCCGGGCAGGACTATCCCCGTCATGTCTCTGAGTTTTATTCCCTCAGCGGTCAGAACATTACCCCTGCGGGTGGTCTCGATCAATCCCATCCTCCTGAGGCATGATAGCATGTTGCGCACCGCGCCCTCGCCCACCCCGGTCCTCTCCGCCAGCTCCTGGCGGCTTATCCTCCCGGACCCGCACAGGCACAGGACGTACAGCATGTGTGCGTCGGTGAAACGGTGCATCCCCCTGGTGCCCAGTTCGGTCCCGGAACGTTCCATCAGGTCCTGGAAGAGGGTCCCGAAGAACGGTCTGGGGTATGTAGGAACCCCGCGGTTCTGTGCCATCGTGTTGATTGTAAGCGTATCTGTTTCCGTCATATTCCCATCCTCATCTTCCTTATCAGTGAAATCCCGAACACCAGCGCGAAGAACACGATCAGGCCGATCTCGACCGCCAGCAGCAGAGTCTGGTCCTTCTGCGGCTCCGGTTCCGTTATCGGCTGCGCATCGAATGCCGACCATGATCTCAGGACCCCGTCCGATGCGTATATCTTGAATGAATCCACGTCCACGTTGGTGAAAGCGTTCTCGAATCCCTCGAAGTATTCGCAGTGCACCTCCAGTTCGGTGATGTGCTTGCAGTTGCCGAACGCTCCGTTACCCAGGAACCTCATGTTCTCGCCGAGTACTATGAACTCCATGGAGGATGTCCCGGTCGAGGAATAGAACGCATCCTTCCCCACGGTCTCCACCCCGTTCAGGTCGACGAACTGCAGTCCGTCGCAGTTGTAGAACGCCTTGTTCCCGATGATCCTGACGGAGTCGGGAAGGCTGATGTCAGTGAGCCTTGAACAGTTGCCGAAGCAGTCGTCTGGTATCGCGGTGAGGCCTTTCCCGAAGGTGACGTTGGACAGGCTGGCACATCCGTAGAATGCGCTTGCTCCGACGGTCCTGACGGAGTCGGGGATTGTGAATCTGGTAAATGCCTTCCCGTCGCATCCAGTGAACGCGCCGCTGCCTATGAACACCAATTCGTCGGAGAAGGAGACGTTGGACAGGGACTGACACCCGGCGAACGCCTGGTCCCATATGTACACCACCGAATCGGTGATGTAGAGGTTGGAGAAGGTGGAACCGTAGAAGGCGCGGGTCTGTATGCCCTTGATGTGGCTGCTGAGCTCCATGGTCGCGATGTTGTAGGGGTCGCTGAATACCAACTGGTACCTGGTCTTGACGGCGGCATCCCTGGAGAACATGAACGCCGCATCGCCGATCTGCGTGATTGGATAGGAGGTGCCGCTGACGGAGACGGAATCGGGGACCTGGACGTACGGGCCCGAGACGTACCTGTGGATGACCGCCTCGTCGTCGATTATATAGTAGGTGAAACGGAACGTGTCCTTGCGGTAGGATCCGTTGTACTCATGGATCTCCAGGTCGTCCTCGCCTATCGCCCATCCGGTAGCGTCGGGACGGTGGTGTACGGTGACGCCGGCGGGGACGGCTCCCTCGAACGTGGGGGAGTTGCCCAGGAAGTAAACATCCTTGATTCCGGCATTGGACCAGGCCAGCCATGAGAAGTGCCTGACGGTCACTGGGATCACTGCGGAGGGTGCGTTCACCACGCCGTTGAGCGCTCCCGCATCCATGATGTCGAGGGTGCATCCTCCGAAGGAGGACGGTACGAAGAGAACACCGCCCATGTTGTCCAGTGTCATGGATACGAGGGTGGAGTTGCCTGTGATCCCCGAACCGGAGGTTGTGAATTCGACTTCCCCGTACGGGCAGACGACGATCTGCCTTACGATGACCTCGTCGGTGGTACCGACGGCATAGAACTGCATCAGGTCGGTGGAGAAGGTCACAAACCTGCCGTCGTAGGACGGCTCGATATGGGTGGTGGCTCCGGATGAGGTTATGTTCCATACGTCGGCGTGTACGCCCTCCCCCAATTCCAGGAGAAGAGAAACATCGGCGGTGACGTTCAGAGACTTCAGATCCATGACCGAAGCACCGTCGACGCGGAGGTTGAGACGGTAGAAGTTGCTGTAGTTGACCTTCTTCAGCGCCGATGAGATCTTGACGTTGAAGGGTCCGTTCTGGACCGAGAAGGAGAGTTCGTCTCCGTCGCCTATCACGGTCAGGATCGATGAAAGGCTCATTGTGAACGAACCGCGGGGAACGATGACAATCGCTTTCGCATCGCCGCCGTGCTCAGCTATCAGGGCGGAAACGGAGGCCTTGTCGATGGATACCGCGGTCGCGTTGGGATACTGGGAGAGGTCGCATATCACGATCTTCCCATCATACTTGGCGGCTGCATGTACCAGCGCTGCCGTGAACGATACGGATACCGTATCTCCGGACATGTTGCCGTCGGTGTCGCGGGGAGCGTCGTAAGCCCCTGTGATCTTGGAGACGTATACCGTCGTATCGCCGACCACGATGTAGTTGGTGTCGTACTCCTTGGTCAGGGCTGAATCGCGGTACATCTTCGCAAGAGCGGAACCGTGGAACACGTCCAGCGGGAGCGTGCCCCCGATGGACGAACCGTACTTGGCGGGATACGCCCCCACGGTGGAACCGCTCTCCACGAAGGTCAGGGTATACTCCCTGGCCTCCGGCTCGAAGTATGCGTAAGCATAGGTGATGTCGGTGATGTTGTCCAGATCCACCGGGACGTAGTTGTTGGGAGTGATGCTCCATCCCACGAACGAATACTGGTATCTCACGGTGGGATCCCTGGACGGATCGGTAGGAAGTATAGCCGCAGTGCCGTATTCGGTCGATGAAACGGATATCGGAGAACGGTCGTAGTTGAAGAATTTCACATCGTAGGAACGGGTGACCGATGTGAACACCGGTTTGACAGTGATGTTGTCTGTGACGGTGGTCAGATCCTGATCCCAGTGGTCGAACACGTAATCGTACTGCTGATTGCTCAGTTTGCTGGGTACCCCATCGTAAGTTGCAGCGGAACCCGGGGAGACGTACTCCTTCCTGATCAGCTTGTCGTCCTCAGTGAGGTAGGTCACACACTTCATGTCGGGAGTGATGTCGACGAAGGTCGCAGTAAATGCCGTATCCTTCGTTATGGCTGCAGTGGTGTCTCCCCAACCGACGAATCCCTTACCGTCGATGGAAGGTTCCGATACCTCGGACATGTCCACCTGCTGACCGTATCTGACCTGCTGGGTCTTCCATACGGAGCCGTTCGGGAGCTTGAAGGTCACATCGAGGATGTTCTTCATGACCGTAATCGTATCTGTCTCCGGATTGGGCTCGGGGCCTCCCCTGTCCTGCACGTAGCCGTCGCCGTAGGGGTCGGGGGTAGAGATGAGGTATATGCATTCCACGTACGGGTACACTGCGGGATCGTAGTATCCGAGGGTGTAGCTGTTGAACGTCCACTGGTGGTCTATCCAACAGAACTGGTTCCAGAACGCCCAGATGTTATCGCCCAGGTTATCGTTGCCAAGGCCGAACATGGTATTGATCCAATCCGCCACGTCGTTGCCCATTCCGTCGTTGCCGGTGTAGGTCTCTATCTCCCCGGGCCAGTTGGCGTTGATGGCGTTCTTCAGGACCTCTCCCATACTGGACCCCTCGGCGCTGATCCAGAATCCCTGCTCCCTGATTTCGGAGGTGAAGACGGATTTCACGTGCTCGTTGTCGGGGGAGAACCCGTTGGCGAACCTGATGAAGATGTACCCTGTGGATACGGGCTTGAAATCCGGTTCGGAATAGACGATGCTGCCGTTGACCTTGGTCATGGTAGAGATTGTGACACAGTAGGTGGTGCCGGACATCATCCTATCGTTGGATGCCGTGTTGAAGGCCTGCATGCTCCATCCGGAGTTACCGGGTGCGAGCCACTGGAAGACCCTCCAGTACTCATTGTCCGCTGCCGATGCCTTACGCTCATCCACTGATTCTATAGCAGTCATTGTCTGGTTGAGCTTTATAGCACGGCCCTGGTCTGCTACCGCCTTATTGATTGCTTCCCTGACGGTCTGAACGTTGCTGACGGTGGATTTCGTATACGTGCCGTCATCGTTGAGAATGTACACGTTCACGTCGTCGCAGATCTCCGCCGAGGAATCGTCGCTGTTTATGACTACAGCTACCGCTGCAACTATCGCGAACAATGAAAGTGCCAGCAGTATCTTCCTCATGGTATCACTTGATGTATCTCTTGGGGAGGACGTAGATCTCCCCGTCGACGTCGAGGCCGACGCGTGCGTCCACCTCATATACCTGTCTGATTAGGTCCTCGGTGATTACCTTCTTCGGATCGCCGATGGTGACGATGGAACCTTTCTTCATGATGATGCATATGTCGCAGTACCTCGCCATGAGGGAGATGTCGTGCTCCGCGACGAGGATGGTCATGTCCTTGCGGGCCATGTTCTGCAGGTATTCCATCACCTCCAGCTTGTACTTCATATCCAGGTGGGAGGTGGGCTCGTCCACCAGCATGAGCTTGGGTTCCTGCACGTACGCTTTGGCGATGAGTGCACGCTGCTTCTCTCCCGATGAGCACAATGCCACCTGTTTTCTCCTGAGATGGTCGAGGCCGAATGTCTTCAGTGCCTCGCGGACGGTCTTCTCGTCCTCGGGAGACTCCCACCAGACCTTGTTCACGAAGGGGTACCTTCCCAGCATGACCAGTTCCATCACCGTAGTGCCGAAGAGGGGTCCCGGCTCCGCCGGGACGTTGGCCACCATCTTCGCTATGTCCTTGGCCTTGAAACCGGCGGTGTCCTGACCGTCGATGGAGATCTTCCCCGTCCAGTTGGTGTGGAGCTTGGAGATGCACTTCATCATGGTGGATTTGCCGCATCCGTTGGGACCTATGAGTCCCACCAGCAAACCCTTGGGCAAAGTGAAGTTGATGCCGTGAAGGGCCTCGAAATCGCCGAAACTGATCCGGAGGTCCTCAATCCTCAGCAGTTCCTCGCCGGTGAGACCGGCATCGGAGTTGCGGATGTTGGCGAGTGAATCATCCGTCATAGTCGCGCCCCCTCCTGATGAGCATGTAGGCGAAGACAGGAGTACCTATCAGCGCCGTGACCGCACCTACAGGAATCTCCAGCGGTGCGATGACCGTCCTTGCGACGAGGTCGGCGAACAGCATCAGGCACGCACCGAGAACGATGGATGCGGGCATGATGAGACGGTGGTCGCCGCCCATGAGCATACGGCATGCATGAGGTATGACCAATCCCACGAATCCGATGACCCCGACGAATGCGACACAGACCGAAGTGAGGATGGAAGCGACGACCATCATCTCGGCCTTGAACATCCTGACATTGAGACCCAGCTGCCTGGCCTGGTCCTCTCCCGACATGAAGAGGTTGAACTCCCTGGCCCACAGCATGGCGATGAACGAAATCGCCAGTGCGGGGATGAGGACGAGGAAGGCGTTCTCCCAGGTGATGTTGGCGAAGGAACCATACAGCCACCACATGACGTTGGTGAGGTTGTCCTTCTGCAGGGACAGGAAGATCGTCTGGACGGAAGTGAACGCGAATCCGACGATCGTACCTGCAAGGATGTAGTTGGTGGCGGATCCTCCCGCGCCTTCGGCTACAGCGAGGGTGATTCCGAAGGCGAACAGACCTCCGGCGATGGCCGCAACGGGGATGATGTAGTTGCTGAAGTCGCTGAGTGCGGAGAGGGTAATGCCCATCACCACGATGGCGATGGCGAAGCATCCCGCTCCCGACGACACTCCGGTGATGTATGGATCCACCAGGGGATTCCTGATGAGTGCCTGGAACATGCATCCTGCGATGGCGAGACCCGCCCCCACGCCTATGGCGGCGATGGTCCTGGGCAGACGGGACTGGAAGATGTACAGTTCCGTGGTGTCGAGGTCATGGCCTCCCTTCTGTATCGCCGATACCAGGGCGGAGAAGGCATCCGTGATGGGGATGATCCCTCCCGATGAGATGGCGATGGAGATCATGAACATCACCGCACAGATGAATATGCCCACCAGGAGGATGATCGTGAATCTTCTCCTCTTGATGGAGATCTCGCTCCTGTCGTCGTCATCGGCGACCATGTCGTCCTTCATTCCGTTGTATCCTTTCCTCAGGGTGGAGAAGAGCCCTTTCAACGGGCCTCTTCCCTTGGGGGCCGTTCCCTCGGGGGGACCGGCCGTGTCCTGAACGGATGTTCCTTCGTACAGTCCGTTCGGGTCTTCGTTCTCGTTCATTCGTTCACTTCCTTGGTTAATGTAAATTCAATGTCTGTACGCCCATACCGCGACCGCCAGCACCACGAACACGGATGCGATCATGGCAATCCACGAGGGATGTGCCAGACCCTGCGACTGGTACTCTATCTCCCCGCTCTTCGCGCGTTCGTTGCCGGAGGTCTCGGATATCACGTATATCGCTCCGTAATCATTGCCCACCAGCACTTTACCATCGACTACGGTGGGACACACCATGCTGTAGGCGTTGCCGTTGTAAGGTGAGACCCTGCACTTCCACACCACGTAGCCTGTATCTGCGTCGAGACACCAGACGTTGCCTCCGTTGGCTCCCTCGGTACCGGGGGAGTAATCCATGCTGTACACCCTCCCGTCACAGAATGTCGTTCCGCCGATGGACAGGGCGTCGGTGGGCCTGCACCACAGCATGCTGCCGTCGGATACCCACATGGAGTAGTATCCGCTCACCAGATCGATGTCCTGATTGGTGACGGAGTCCCTGACCTTCTGATCGGAAAGGGCGGAGACGTAGCAGTAGAACCTCTCGCCGGAGACGACCGGCCTTCCGCACCTGATGTCTTCCTTCCACAGGATGGATCCGTCGGTGACGTCTATGAGCATGATACCTCCTCCGGCGGAGCTCATCTCGCCTCCGGAGTAGCATACCAGTGCTTTCCCTCCGGGGCATACTGTAATGGATGAGACCTGGCCGACCTTGTTGCCATTGGTGTCGGTGACGCTCTGGACCCAGATCTTGGACCCGGTGAGGCCGTCGGCACAGATCAGTCCGCCTCCGTAGTTGCCGATCATCACGTATTTCGTACCGTTGTAGTCGCAGACCACCGGGGGATGGTAGTAGAAGCATCCTCTGTACTCGTCGTCGGGCTTGTAGGTCCAGACCTCCTTGAATCCCTTCTCCCTGTCGATGGAGAAACATCTGAGGAGACCGTCGGAGGTACCGAAGTAGAGGACACCGGAATCGTAGACGGTGTTGGTCATCCCTCCCTCCAGATGGATCCTGTCGCTAGAGACGGAGGAATCGGTCTTCCTGGGGATGTAGGTGGTGAGTTTGGATCCCTTGCAGATGTCGCCGTCATCGCCCGAAGGGGCGAGCTCGGCGACCGCTTCGCCGGTGAAACGGTCGAAGCAGTACATGTGCCAGTTACCCGAGGTCACTACGATAAGATTGCCCACGATGACGGGGGTGGTGATCTCCGTGTTCCCTGAATTGGAATAGGTCACGGACCACAGCAATTCTTGATTCACGGGGTCGAGACAGTTGATCCTCGCCAGTGCGTCCATTCCCACGGCACCGTACTTCCCGGCGACGGTGTGATATATCATCCCATCAGCGTAGAGTATGGATGAGTCGACAGCACCGGCGTAGGTGTTGGTCCATTCCAGCGGGGTGGCGACGGTCTCCGGTCCGTACGAGGAACTCACACCGGATGAGGAGGAGTCGCCGCGGTAGGAGGTCCACACATCCCTGTAGTCGGGATTGGAGACGGGGATGACAGTGTCGTTGGGGTAGTATCCCAGGGCCAGGAAGCCGTTGGAATACCTTTCGGTGACATCTGTGGTGAGGAACTCCCATTCGACCGTGTTCCATGCGTATAGACGCCAATGGCAGGCCTGTCTGTTCACTCCCGTACCCACGGTGACCTCCGACACACCGTCCACGGAAAGGACGGTTCTTTCGCCGTCCCTGTCGCCGAATGAGACACGGGAACCGAGGGTGTTGGTCAGCATGGCCTCGATGGTGTTCCCGGACACGATATCCTTCCATTCGGTATGACCGTTGCCGAAGTCCACCAAGAGGGCGTCGGGAACGGTCTGGGCATCATCTGCCGAGGAGCAGTCCAGCACCAGAGGTACCGAACAGAGCATCAGCAGCACCGCCGTCAGGGAGATCAGTCTCTTTGCCATTCCAACAGCCCCTGTGCTTTCACGTACCTGAGATACCCGTTGTCGGGATCGTTGTACGAATCGTTGTAATATTTCACGCCCACCACGTCGGTGGGGTCCTCGTTGATGAACGATTCCGGATCCATGATCTTGGCCAGGAGCTCCAATGACTCCGGGAGCCTGGCCCCCGCCCTGGATAGCAGGCTGGCGGCATCGCCGGAAAAGACGTACACCTCGCCGTTGGCGTAGGCGGGGGTGCGTTTCCACATGTCATTGAAGTGCGATACGAGAGTACGGTACTCCCTCTGGGAGGTTATCTGCTCCGCATCGTGTATTATGAGGATTATATCAGGCTGCCTCTCATAGACAGCTTCCTTGGAAGCCATGAACCAGGAGTTGGAGTCGTTGGCGAAGATGTTCCTCGCCCCGAGGGACTCCAGCATGTTTGTTATGTATGTTCCGGAACCGGCGGTGTAGGGGGAGTCGCTCACTCCGAGCGCTACGAACACCTTCTTGTCCTGGAGGTCGGCGATGCGGCAGACGTTGTTGATCGCTTCCGAGACATCGGTGATGTAGTTGTTGCCCCTCTCCGGGAATCCCAGGGCGGAGGCGCATATCCACAGGTTCTTGAGGAGGTCGTCGGTGGTGACCGCGTTGTACAGGACAACGCAGTTTATGCCCGATTTCCTGAACTTGTCCGCCATGGTGACGTGCTCCCCGGTACCCCCATCCAGGAAGACGATGTCGGGATTCTCTGCTACCACCTTTTCGAAGTTGGGGTCGGTGTAGCCTCCGACTATGGAGATCGTGCCGTTGTTCTGCCTGGAGACCAGTCCGTTGGGGTAGTCGCTGTACCTGTCGGTACCCACGATGTAATCCAAACCTCCGATGGCGCAGACGGTCTCGGTTACGGAAGGGGCGAGGGTCACAATCTTGAGATCCTCGCCCATGGGGTTCTTGCCGAGCTTGGCGTAGCTGTAGTAGGTAAATCCCGTCTGGTCGACGGCGGGCATCATGGCACTGCCGACGCCGGTGCGTGCCCAGGAGATTATCTTCTCCTTGGAGACGTCGTATTCTCCAGGGCTGTCGACCTTGCCCCAGTTGCCGTCGCTGTTGAGAACGTACATCCCCCATTCGACGTTCAGCAGTTCGGTCTTGTTGTTCACCGAGTATACAGAGCCGTCACCGTTGCGCACTACCGTGTAAGACTTGCCGGAACATGCCTCATCGAGGGCCTGGTCCCCGGTCATGCCTTCGGGGAACTCCATCTCTATCCAATCTACTTCGTAGTAACCGAAGTCGATCATGACCCCCTGTTTCGCATCGACGGAGTCGGCGGTGAAGCCTATGACGGAGATGCCCGTGGCTGCGAGGATCGCTATAATCGCCGCGGACACGAGCTTTACTGTTGACGCCTGCATCGGATGCACTTCACTTGTCTTCTCAGGCCCTTCTCCTCATCACGAACACCGCGCCCAGAAGTGCCAGTACTGCCACGACGCCTATTCCTGCATAGAGAAACATGCCGTTGCTACCGCCGTTGCTACCGCTGTCGGAAGGTTCGTCGGAAGATTCGGACTCGTAACCTATGGCGTAGATGGACAGGTGGTCCGCATCGAAGGATACGACACCGTTCTGATAGGTGACGTTTGTGGCATAGGTCTTCTTGCCGTAGTCATCGATCCTCCATGCCTTCAGTTCCTTTCCGTCCTGGATTTCGATGGCACATGCTATGGACAGAGTGAACGTACCAAAATCGTGCTGCTGATCGTTACCGCACTTGAGTTCGATGGAGAAGACCTTGGCCGTGCCTGCAGCAGAAATCTGCTTTGGTGTCATCTTCGGGGTTTCTGAAGAAGACAACTCCAAATCTCCATTTACCGCTGCCAGATTCTCCAAGGCATCAGGACTCAACTGAAGTTCAACCGAACCCGCACCCATTACTAAGGTAGCCTTGATATCTGACAGATTATCGATAGCTGCTGAAGATAATGAACACTCCGATCTCACTGTAACGGTCGATAAGCCAAGATTGGACTGAATGCTGCTAAGGAGACTTCCGAAATCATTAGGCTCATGATCAGAAACAGCAATATGGATTGAATCGCCATCGATCTGCAGTACTAACTCCTCATTCTTGGAAACTATTTCCGAAGTGGATTCGCTGGATTCCAATGTATCTCCGCTGTACCTTTCGACAGTCACATCATGTTGGACAAATGA
>JAEEGK010016448.1_pt1 | contig 16260 bp, 11 predicted proteins | sample 8958771 | NCBI WGS metagenome assembly JAEEGK01 (sample SAMN16246547, study PRJNA631951) | gut metagenome | biome: gut microbiome; feature: rumen; material: SC-attached | host: Bos | place: Iran: Karaj | collected 2018-10
TTTTATCATTCAATATATTGTGATGTTGCGGTTGCAATAGTGTTTTACTGGTGTATGTTCGAAGCATATAGAAAACATGATAATCTGTCATATCAATGTATGGTGATAGCGATAGGTGTTTCGGTACTTGTTTTGTCAAAAATGATTGCCATGGCGTTATTGCCGCTTGTGGTTGTATTTTTTGTGATAAGAGTGTATTTCTTCTCCGATAAAAAGACTAAAGGAAAAGAGAATATTTTAATGCTTCTTCCTGTGGTTTTGCCTGTTGGATTATGGGGATGGTTTAATAAATTTGCTGAAATTTATGCGGGTAAAATAGGAGGAACACAGACTTACAGCGGAATGCAGGTTTCTTCGCTTAAAGATGTTTTTTTGCATCCCGACAATGGTGCCATTCCATATCTTGGAAAAGTAAAGTTTAAATTTTTTGAGGCACTTCTTTATAGAGATATACTTCTCCACGGATCGTATTGTGTTGCCATTATTTTTATGGCGATTACATTTTTGGTCATTTCTTTTTATACAAATGATATTTTAAAGAGGCGACTGATGAGGCTTCTTGGATTATGGACATTGGCATCCGGAATTTTTTATGCAGTATTGTTTTATTTTCTGTATGCCACATCTTTTTCTGAACATGAAGCAGTGCAATTAGCAAGCTATGAGCGGTATATGAATTCTTTTGTTATCGCAGCGCTGTTTCTTCTCATAGCAGTTTACTATGATTCGGAAATATGGAAAGGATATATCAAGGGATATTACAGGATATTGATACTTTTGTCAGTGGGATTGGGCTTTTTCCATGCTAATGCTTTTGACCAGATATTACCGGGAAACATATCGGGAGATGCTGCATATGTTCAGGAATATACAAGCAGTGCATCATTTATAATGAATAATACCGGAGAAGATGACAGAATCTTTATAATCAAGAGAGGTGATAACGGAAATTATATATGGCATGAAAGATATTACTGTAGTCCAAGGATTATAGGCGGAGGAAGCATAGGACCGGCAATCGATGAAGAAGATATTTGGTCATGGGATGCTACGACGGAAGAGCTTATTTATGCACTTAGAGATTACGACTACATCTATTTTAGCGGATTGGATGAGGAGTTCATAAATAAATATTCCGAAGTCTTTGAGGATCCATCTCAAATAGTTGAAGGAAAGATATACAGGATTTCAGGGATAGAATCTAAAGTTACATTGGTGAGATTATGAAGAAGATAGCAATAGATTTGACGTGGGTAAGGCACGGCAAGGTTGGAGGAACGGAGTCAAGCGTTACCAACCTGCTGAAAGGTCTGGAACAATTGCATGATGAAGAATCAGAGTTCTATTTGATCACTGCGAAGGATAACAAGGAGCTTTTTCAAGAATATATTATACGTGGATATTTTAAATCGCTTGTTGGTAATACAATAGCAGATGATCAGAAAAAGCGTGTATTATGGCAGAATTTCGGATTGTGCAGGCTTCTTAGAAAAAATGGGATATATGATTGTATTGAGCCTATTTATCTGATGCCGTTTACGCCGCTTATGGGGATAAGGTTTTATGCGATCATTCACGATCTTCAGGCAATGCATTATCCTGAGTATTTTTCGACATTTCGTGTTTCCTTTATGAAAATAGCATGGAAGAATACGGTTAGAAAGGCTCATCGTGTTGTGGCGATATCGGACTATGTTAAAGATGATATTGTTGCGACATACCATGTGAATGAAGATAGGATAGTGCGAATCTATGATGCGATAAGTATTGACACGGAGGATGCAGCCGGAAATGAGGTGTTGGATAAGTACTGTGTTGAGAAAGGTGAGTTTTATTATTCTGTATCATCACTTCTTCCACATAAGAACATTAAGACAATCATTCTTGCTTTAGCAAAGTTGAAAGAATCCGGTTCTAAAGCTTTTTTACCTCTTCTGGTATCGGGAGTCGGAGGACATCAGAAGCAGGAACTTGAGCAGCTTCTTAAAGAGAATAATTTGACCGAAGACGTGCATATGACCGGATTTGTGGATGATTCGGTGCGAAATGCGCTTTACAAGAATTGCAAAGTATTTCTTTTTCCGAGTATCTTTGAAGGCTTTGGGATGCCTCCGATTGAGGCTATGGCCTTCGGTGCACCCGTAATAACGACTAAGGAAAGCAGTCTTTATGAGGTTACAGGCGGAATATGCAGTTATGTTGAGAATCCGTTGAGCGTGGATGAGTGGAAGGAAGTTTTGGAAAAAGGGGCATATTCTGAAGTTGATATTTCAGAGCTGCTGATGCAGTATGCGCCGGAAGAGATTGCAAGGCAGTTTGCGCAAATGATGAAATGATGTAATAGCTGGAGATTCGGAACAAAATCAATAAATTTTGTTTTTGTTCCGAATTTTATCTATAATATACGTGTAATTGACGTTTTGTAAACGAAGGGAAATATAGATAAATATATAGTATTTTAGGGGCTTTATATGAAATATGGGAAGATTGCGGATGAAAAATTAAATACTTTTGAAGTGAATTTGTCAGAGTTGTTATCTGCGGTGCGAAGAGATATGCGTGAAGATGAGAGTAAATCGGTAAAGGATTTATCTGATGAAATGCTTGTTTTTTTCCGTGGATTGGAGCGCGCTGATAGTTCCCAAAAATATATTCGTATTTATAGTGGAAAGAATAGAGACGACTATACGGATGTATTGGGGATTGAGGGATTTAAAGTGTGGCTCATTGGTAAGCAGAATGATGAGCGATTCTCTTATTTGCTGGGTTTTCTTAGAAATTATTGTAAGGCAAAAAGGATTCCTCTTTCTAATCTGAATATTGTTTTTGGGAATTTTATTGACGAAAGTATTTATAATAAGGATATGTATTTTAATAATAAATATGAAAATGCTTGGTTTGAAAATCCTGAAATACAGAGGATGATTAAGAGTGTTGATAAATCAGAGGTTATAAATGCAAACAGCATTAACAGTCCTGTATTTGGAATTATACCGCCTACAAAGCTTTCAGGTGGAGCGAAAACATTGATGCTTATTTACAATAAGCCGGATATGATTTTTAATGCATCGACTTGTGGCGATAATTGCGCAAGATGGATTACAAAGTTTTCTAAGGAGAAAGACTTTATCATAAATTTGCAACATGTTATGAAGTTTTCAAATCATGGATTTCAGGCTTATATTGTCAATAACGGAACAATAGCACATTCACTTGATGAGTTATATGTTGCTGAGGAAATGTATTGTAGAGGAAATCAATGAAAGGCAAACATAGTATTATCATTTTCAATAATTTTGTAAAATATAAATTTGAGCTTGATCATAATATTAGTGTAATTCGTGGTGATAGCGGAACCGGCAAAACAACTCTTGTTAATATGATCAGAAGCTATCAGGTTGAGGGGCGAAGTAGTGGAATTGAGCTTGGCTGTGATAAGAAATGTATTGCGCTTGTTGGTGCCGGCAATGATTGGCTGGATGTAATCAATAAAACAGAGGATAGTATAGTCTTTATTGATGAAGGCGAGAAATACATATCCAGTATTTCGTTTGCGGATGCTATAAAGAACACTGATAACTATTATGTGATTGTATCAAGAAACAATTTATATAATTTACCTTATAGTGTTGATGCAATTTATGAGATAAAAAAAACAGGTAAATATGGAAGATTAAAACAGACATATAATCATCTTAGGCGTATTTATGGAGATATGTTGAGAGATGAATCTATTGATTTGAAGAATATGGATAGAATTATTGTTGAAGATTCAAATTCTGGATATGAATTTTTCTTGAATATATCTAAAAGATTAAAAAATGAGTGTATTTCATCCGGTGGAAAATCAGGCATGGCAGAGGCGATTAAAGAAACATCAGGCGAAAAAAAAGTGTTAGCTATTGCAGATGGCGCTGCTTTTGGTCCGGAAATGGATCGTGTTAATTATCTTATTAAAAATAGAGAAGGGAATAAGCTTTTTCTGCCGGAATCGTTTGAATGGCTTATTCTTAATTCAGGTATTATCAAGGACAGTTATGTTCCCGATATGCTGAGGGCTCCATATGATTTTATTGATTCAAGATTATATTTCAGTTGGGAGCAATTCTTTACAAAGGAGCTCATAAGATTATCAAATGGAACGTACTTGGCATATCAAAAGAACCATATTAATTCAAATTACTTGTCTGATGTAATAGTTAAGAAGATATTGGATAACTATTTCGAGATATGATGGCTCAATGGCTTTTTATTCCCAAAACGTGACTCTGTTTACTAACCAACCTTTATAGCTGAATACATCTTCTATGCAGTTGTATTCGGTTTTGATCTTATCGGCAATTTCTTTTCCGCATATAGGGCTGTATAGATAATAGCCCTTTTGAGCAGGGTTAAGGGAAAAAGAATAATTGTTGTTGATTACATGTACGTTGTATTCTATTCCGGTATGGCAGTCGGTCATTCGCGTTTTTCTGTATGTGTCCCAGTACGCGGTATATGTTGCTTCGCCATTTTCGTCTAGAGTTTTCATATATGCCATTGCATCGAAATGCCATGTTACATTGCTTATTGAAGGTAAAAAGATTATTGAGGATTTGTCTGTAACAATATCTTCCAGTGCCGCATCGACAACTTTTCCCCATCCCTGATATTGTCTATTGTAGGTCATTCCGTCGGATAAGATTTCGTTGGTTGTTATCATGGTTGCATTTCCGATATTTAAGTTTGGGAATGCTTTTAACATGACAGGGTCTATGGTGATAAAGGACTGAAAGAATAATAGCACGGTCAAAGTAATTGAAAGTGTTGTCTGAATCGATTTTTTTTCTATATAATTCATCAGAACAAAAGCTGTTAAAAGGTAAATCTGTGCAATAAGTGCATCTGTGTATCTTGCGTGATTTACAGTCTTAAACAATACAGAGAAGATAATATAAGCAATCATTGAAAGTATCATTGGAAACATGGATATTTCATGATTGTTTCTTTTCTTCTTGAGAGCTGTAAAGGTGAAAACGGCAACGAGTAATATGATCATCAATAACCAGTTGAAATTTATGAAAAAAAGAGACATCAGCTTGTATCTTATGTAGCTTGAGTTTATTTCAAAGGCTCCGCTTCCGTCCCAGTGCCCTATAAAAAGATATGAAATAATCCACATAAAGCATGGGACTGTAGTTAAGAGATAATTTTTTATATCATAAAAAATATTCTTTGTTTTGTATATGACTATAGATAGGCGGTTGAAAATAAGTCCGCTGAAAAAGATTAATTAGATGTGGGTCATAAAAGCGGGAGCTAGGGAACTTGAGAATTTTTTTCCTGACCACATACTCCATACAGATCCGAGCATTACTGAGTAAAGAAATGGAATAAGAAAACGAAATATGATCATTATATCCTCCGATGAGTTGTTATATTAAAAGTGTTTATTGGTAAATTGGTGGATAAATAAGGTCAAAACGTTTTTATTATACAATACAGGTTGTATTGTATAATGAAGATGCGTATGGGGTTAACAATATATACCCGTTATACCCTTTTGTTTTGATAGATAAAGGGGGTATAATGGGTATAACTGTTAAGGAGCAAAATATTATGAATAATAGAGATATTTATAATCAAATTGCAGATATAGAGCGTGAAATTGCAATGTTGCCGAGTGGTAGTATTACGAAGAAAAAAATAAAAGGGAAAGAATATTTTTATCACAGAGTTTCACGTGACGGTAAGAGGGTGGATAATTACGTTAGTTTTGAGGATGTCACTGCACTAAAGGATATGATTGATAAGCGGCGCACTTTAGAGAAAAGGCTTAAGGAACTTAAGCAGTTGGTGCCCAAGGAAAAACAACCGGGGAGACAAAATTATAATTTTAAGACAACGGTAAGGATTGGAAATCAACTTGAAGCACAGATTGCACTTGTCGGGGATTATAAAAAAAGAGAATGCATAAGTCTGCTTAGAGATTATGTGTTTGGTCCAAGACGGGATAAAGTTCTGATTATTTATGGCCTTAGAAGAACAGGAAAGACAACAATGATCAGACAAATTCTTTCGGAATTGCCTGATGAGGAGTTTATGAAGGCAGCGTTTATCCAGGTGACAACAAGGGATACACTTGCTGATGTAGATGCAGATTTGAGATTGTTGGAGGAAGAGGGATATAAATATGTTTTTATTGACGAAGTTACTTTGATGGAAGACTTTGTGGAGGGAGCGGCTCTTTTTTCTGATATTTATGCAAGTAGTGGTATGAAGATAGTTCTGTCCGGAACAGATTCTCTTGGATTTGCGTTTACCAAAGAAGAACAACTTTATGACAGATGTATTTTGTTACATACAACCTTTATTCCGTATCGTGAATTTGAAGAGGTATTGGGAATACAAGGAATCGATGAATATATTTGTTATGGCGGAACCATGAGTTTGGGTGGAATAAATTATAATGCAGAGACACCTTTTTCGGATTCCAAACATGCGGAAGAATATATTGACACTGCTATAGCCAGAAACATTCAACATTCGCTCAAGGCGTATCAATACGGTAGGCATTTCAGATTGTTGCTTGATCTATACGAGCGTGGAGAATTGACTAATGTGATAAATCGCGTGGTGGAAAATATTAATCATAGTTTCACAAAAGATGTAATAGAGAAGACATTCAAGTCTCATGATATTGCAGTGACAGCGGCAAATCTTCTTAGAGATAGGAAAAATCCAATAAATATTAAAGAGCATATGGATATAGACAGTATAACCGCAGGAATCATGAAGATGTTGGATATCCTGAATAAAGAAGAACAAAGTATAGATGTGGATGCTGATCATATGCTTCAGATTAAAGAGTATCTGTCTATGCTTGATCTTGTCATGGAGATAGACTTAGAGTCGCTACCGGAGGTAAATAAAAAAGGAATCATTACAATAATTACTCAACCGGGGATGAGGTATGCTCAGGCTGAAGCTATCGTTGAGAATATGCTTCTTGATCCGGAATTTCTTGAGTTGTCGGCTAAAGAAAGACGGCGCATTTTGGATAGACTTCTTTCTGAGATACGCGGTAGAATGATGGAGGATATAATTCTTTTGGAAACCAAGCTTGCGTGCCCGGATAAAAAGGTATTTAAATTGCAATTTCCGGTTGGTGAGTTTGACATGGTTGTGTATGATCCGAAGGAATTATGCTGTGAGATATATGAAGTTAAGTACAGCACAGAAGCGGTCGCTGAGCAGTATCGGCATTTGGTTGATGAAGAGAAATGTGCTATGACCGCTCACAGATATGGAGATATACGTGGAAAATACGTTATTTATCGTGGAGAAGCTACTTCATGCGGTGAAGTCAAATATCTGAAGGTTGAAGATTATCTTAAATTCTTATAGGGCAATTTTGTTCTATAGATTATGCATGACAAAGTTAAACATACACTGTAATATGAAATGGTGAAATTATACTGAAATAAGGGTAATAAAAATGTCAAAGAAATTAAACGGAACGGTTATAGTTACATACAGATGCAATGCGCGTTGCAACATGTGCAACAGGTTCAAGGCGCCGTCAAGGCCTGAGGATGAGATATCGATTGAGACGATAAAAAAGCTCCCGGAGATGTATTTTACCAATATTACAGGCGGAGAGCCTTTTATCCGTGAAGATATAAAGGATATAGTAAGAGAGCTTAGGAAGAAGAGTGACAGAATAGTTATATCGACAAACGGCTTTTTTACCGACAAGATAATTGACTTGTGCAAGGAGTTTCCCGATATCGGTATCCGCATTTCAATCGAGGGACTTGAGCAGACGAATAATGAGATCAGAGGACTTCCGGATGGCTTTAACAGAGGCTATACGACACTTAAGAAGCTCCGCGAGATGGGAATGAAGGATGTAGGATTCGGTATGACGGTGCAGGACAGGAACGCACCGGATCTTTGCGAGCTTTATAAGCTTTCCGATGAACTTGGCATGGAGTTTGCGACAGCGTCACTTCATAACAGTTTCTATTTCGTTGAAGCCAAGAATATAATCAAAGACAGACCGATGGTTGCGCAGAATTTTGAAAATCTGGTCAATATGCTCCTTAAATCAAACAGCCCCAAGAAGTGGTTCAGGGCATACTTTAATCACGGGCTTATAAATTATATTTACGGGCAAAAGAGACTTCTTCCCTGCGATATGAGTTTTGATACATTCTTTATCGATCCCTACGGCGATGTTATGCCATGTAACGGAACAAAGGATAAAGAAGTTATGGGTAATCTGAACAATCAGACCTGGGATGAACTCTGGAACAGCGAGCAGGCTGAGCGTGTGAGAAAAGTTGTGAGATGTTGTGACAGGGACTGCTGGATGATAGGATCTGTTTCTCCCGCTATGCACAAATATATCTGGGTTCCCGCATGGTGGGTAATACGCCACAAGATCAAGGCGCTGTTTATGAAGAAGCCTTACTCGATGTATGAACTTAAAGTCGTGCGCGATTACAGGGATGGCAAGGTGTCCAAGGAGGAACTCGATAAGTGCAGTACTTGTGACTTTAATGCGGTTGCCAATAACGGACTTAAGGATTGCGGCGGATGTGGTTGCGATAAATAATAGCTTAGGAGATTCACACATATATAATGAATAATTATAAAAAACAAAGGTTTCCTGTAAAAAGAATATTTATTTTGGACGAGACAGCTCTTTTACTGTCCTGGTTTTCGGCATTCATAATAAGATATGGCGAGCTGGCGACAAAATGGTATGAAATGTTCGACGGACTGTACGTTTCGGTTGTTGTTATTTGCTGTATCTTACAGGTGATCGTGTTTTTGTTATATGACTGCAGAAAAGAGCATATATTCTTGCAGGATCCGTTTGAGAATCTGATGTCGGTCCTTACAGGAAAATGTGCGATCATTATATTTTTATTGATGTATCTGTATGCCATGAAAAGCGACTCTTCAAGAATTGTTATAGGTTTGTTTTTTGCTCTTGGCATCTTTTATTCCTATATTTTCAGGATGCTATACAGGAAAAAGAACAAGGAAAGATTTCTTTCCATGGGAGACAGAAAGACTTTCAAAGTTACGCTTCCTGTTACGGATATTGTTGATATCATTGAGAAATATTATGTATCCGGCTGTGACGATATGCTGCTTATCGGAGCTGAAAAAAATGATGAGTCGGCAAAAGAGCTTCTGAAGGAGGCGGAAAGGCGCGGAATACGTACATATATTGCTCTTGACTTAAATAAGTATAATGTACGATCCGGAATAGTAACCGATGTAGATGACTATGCATCAATTCCTGCATCTGTGCGGAGCGAACGCTTTGATGTGTTTGGGATAAAATATGCGGTTGCAAGGACGGAAGAAGCAGTCTTTCATGTGCTTACTCATTTAGAAGAACTTTCGGGAAAATATATCTGTTTTTCCAATGTGCATACTTCCGTTATGGGAAGGGAGAATCCTGAGTACAAAGAGGTTCTTAACAGCTCGGCATTTACTTTTGCGGACGGTAATCCTATAGCAAAGCTTCAGCAAAAAGAAGGATATATCGGAGCTGAAAGAGTTGCGGGGCCTGATTTCATGGAGCATATGTTCAGAGATACGACGGATGGAAGCGTATCACATTATTTCTACGGATCGTCGGAAGAAACAATTAAGGAACTTCGCAAGAACCTTCTTGAAAGATATCCCGGGATAAATATTGCCGGAATGTATTCGCCGCCATTCAGGGCTCTTTCCGAAGAGGAAGATAAAGCGGATATTGAGATGATAAATTCATCGGGGGCGGATATAGTCTGGATAGGACTTGGCGCGCCCAAGCAGGAAAAATGGATGCTTGCGCATAAGGATAAAATAAACGGCGTTATGATGGGCGTCGGTGCAGGCTTTGATTTCCACGGAGGAACAATTAAGAGGGCTCCTGTCTGGATCAGGAAGATTGGATTTGAATGGCTTTACAGACTTTTTCAGGATCCCGAGCGACTTTTTAAGCGCTACTTTGTGACCAACACAAAGTTTATCTGCTATTTGATAAAGGATTCTTTTAGCAAAAAGAAAAAATAATAAGGATAAAGTATATGACTGAATTAAAGATAAGAATGCAGAGAATGCTTTTGGCGTTACATGGCAAGGAAGAGATAGGGGAGAGGATATACTTACTTTTCTTTGCCATAGCGGTAGGATCGAGAGCTTTCGGATGGTATGACGGAATGTCGCAGATCAAGGCGGTTTTCGTTATATGTGCATTCTTATTTTTGTGTAAACTATTGGTTACAGGACACACTGCCAAGGAATATGCGGTTATTGGGGCACTTATGCTTGTTGCCGGACTTGTATATTATCATACGGGGCACAAAGGTCTTATAGAGTGTTTCATGATGATGCTCGGAATGAAAAAAGTTGAGGCCAAAAAGGTGATCGGATGTGGAGCGCTGGTTGCGGGGCCTCTTATTCTTTTCAGGATCTTTACGGGAGCATTTGGACTTGCGGCTGAGAAATACTATCCCCAGACAAGGGACGGAGCGGGAACAATGTTTAGGCATGCTTTCGGATACGCTCATCCCAACACACTTCATATGAACGCGATAATGCTCACAATGATGTGTATATACCTTGTCACAGTTTGGCTTAAGGGGAAAGAAAATGCGAAGCGCCTTCTGTTCATGGCTTCGCTGGCGGGGATTATGTTTAATCTGTACATCTTTCAGTATTCGGGCAGCAGGACGGGCGTGCTTGCATGCGTGGTTTATGTTACGGTAAATTTCTATCTTTTTTCTGTAAAGAAAATGAGATTTTTTGAAAAAATCGTAAGTTATGCGGCATTTCCTGTGACTGCGTTTATATCTATCGTGCTTCCGCACATACTTCCCGAAAAGCTATTTGATTTTTTTAACGGAAAAATATTTAATACAAGATTTGCGCTCGCAAAATATTTTTGGAGTAATAACAATTTGTCACTGTTTGGAACAAGGCTGATAAATCCTGATGAGAGTTACAGAACCTACGGGATTGATATGTCGCAGTTATATCTGTTTTTGCAGCTTGGAATAGTGGCTTTTGTTGTCATGTTTGTGCTCACGACATTTCTTATGAACAGGTGCATCGCAAATGACAGAAGAGAAGAGATAGCGATCATGATAGCCATGCTGTTTATCGGAATTTGGGAACCTCTTTTATATAATCTGTCTGCAAAGAACTTCACATATGTGTTCATGGGAAGTGCGATATATGAATTCTTAAGCCGTGCCGATGCGGCTAAAGAGGATAATTGTTTGGGCGGAACCGTGACTGATAAAGCTTATGTCGTAGCTTTGATAAAACGTATCGCGATAGGGGCTTTGGCGGGAGCTGCTATGGCGGTTATATATGTTGCGCTCACCAAGGAACCCACCGCTTTATATGGCGCAAGAGAAAGAGATGAAAGCAATAAGAGTCTTGGCATGACGCCGGAGTATTATACATCTGAAGAGATAGATGATTTCAGGAAAAAAGGCGATATTGTTCTTGACTATGCGGGCGAAGATAAGCCTATGTACAAATATGATGAGACGCTTGCTGTGGGAGAGTATAGGAAGAAGATCATGAGTGTCGGCGTCTGGACGGGGATAGCTGTTTTTTCTGCATATTGCGGAGTTGGAGCGGTTCGAAAGAAAAAAGACAATATTGGGTGATACGCCTTAGCATGAGCGAGAGAACATAAAATAGGGTGATTATTGTGAAATCATGCTATAATGGTTCAGTATGAGTAATAAAAATAAAACATTTCAAACGTACATGCTTTGGCTGATAGATATGGCATGTATCATAATTTCATATGCATTTGCCACATGGCTTAGATACAGTGATTATATGTTACATGTATTTTGGAGCAGATTCCCAAATATAGAGGGGTACGGAGATGAGACAGAACATCGTCTTGTATGTGTTGTCTTTCTCCTGTTTTGTGTTGTCTATTCTTTTCTTGCTGACTGGAACAGGGATTTTGCAGTAAGAGGATATATCAGGGAGTTCTTTTCCATTGTAAGATTTATAACTGTAATGTTGGTGGCATCTTCTGTTGTTATATTCTTATTTAACTGGGGAAAGAGTGTATCGAGACTTTTTGTTGTCATATTCGTATTTTTAGATATTCTTCTGACTTATTTTGCGCGAATAATCTTTAAGGATATATTTAGGAAATACATTTCGAGTGACAACAATGCGGTTCGTGTGGTTGTCGTAGCCGAGAGGAATCTTATGGAAGATACCGTTCGCAAATTGATCGATAATGCGGGCAATCTGGGATATAAGATTGTAAGGGCTTATGCAGCGGATGCAAAAGAGGAGAGCACGGGCGGTATAAGCAAAGAAAACGCAGATACGCAGAAATCATCAAGTGATCCGTGGTACATAGACGGTATACATGTCCATGACGGAATAAAAAATCTGACATCGCGTCTTATAACGGATCCTTTCGATGAAGTGTTCATCAATACTCCCAATATTCCGCAGAAGGATATGAAAGATATCATTCAGGGATTTGAGGAGATGGGAATCACAACTCACTATAATCTGGAGCTTCCGGGATTTGGCAAGGCCAATACGCAGTTTGATGATTTCCTCGATTACTCGGTTCTTACTTATTCGATGAACAGAACAAGTTATAAGCGTCTCTTTATAAAGAGAGGACTTGATATACTCGGCGGCATCGTAGGACTTATCATTACAGGCATCGTGACACTTTTTCTTGCACCTGCGATAATGATCGACTCAAAGGGACCTGTTTTCTTTTCCCAGACAAGAATAGGAAAGAACGGAAGGCGTTTCAAAATATACAAGTTCAGATCGATGTATATAGATGCCGAGGAGCGCAAGAAGGAACTTGCCGATAAGAACGAGATGAGCGGACTTATGTTCAAGATGAAGGACGATCCCAGGATTACCAAGGTCGGAGCCTTTATCAGAAAGACAAGTCTGGACGAACTTCCGCAGTTTCTCAATATCTTAAAAGGTGAGATGAGCCTTGTCGGTACAAGGCCGCCTACGGAAGAAGAGTTCAAAAATTACAACGAACATTACAGAAGAAGGCTTTCCATGACTCCGGGGCTTACCGGACTTTGGCAGATAAGCGGAAGAAGTGATATCACTGACTTTGATGAAGTGGTTAAGCTTGATCTTGAGTATATAGATAACTGGAGCCTTACCGAGGATATCAGGATAATTTTAAAGACTGTTTATGTCGTGCTCTTTGGAAGAGGGGCAGAATAATTAAGGAGATTTAAAGTGCTTGCGAGTAATATAGATCTTGGCGGAAAAAGAGTTCTTGTAACGGGAGCGGCCGGTTTTATCGGAGCGAACCTCGTATTTGAACTTATAAGAAGATATAAAGATACAGGTGTTTCTGTTCTTGGAATAGACAACATGAACGATTACTACGATGTAGGGATCAAAGAGGACAGACTTAAGAAGATTGATGAGCTTACAGGCGGAGATTCTAAGCTTTTTACACTTGTAAGAGGAAGTATTTCCGACAGAAGCGTTATAGATAAGATCTTTAAAGAGTTTAAGCCTGAAGTTGTAGTTAATCTTGCGGCTCAGGCGGGTGTCAGATATTCGATTGAAAATCCCGATGCGTATATCGATTCCAATATTATCGGATTCTACAATATTCTTGAAGCATGCAGACATTCTTATGATGAGGATGTGGTTGACGATTCATACAAGGGCGTTCTTCATCTTGTATATGCTTCAAGTTCGAGTGTTTACGGAAGCAACAAGAAGATTCCTTACAGCGTGGAAGATAAGGTTGATAATCCGGTATCTCTCTATGCTGCGACCAAGAAATCAAACGAGCTTCTTGCACACGCTTATTCAAAGCTCTACGGCATTCCCTCTACGGGACTTAGATTCTTTACGGTTTACGGACCTGCGGGAAGACCGGATATGGCATACTTTGGATTTACCAATAAGCTTGTAAAGGGCGAGACCATCAAGATCTTTAACTTTGGCAATTGTAAAAGAGATTTTACTTACATTGACGACATCGTTGAAGGTATCGTGAACGTTATGAAAAAGTCGCCTGATGAGAATGAAAACGGCGTAAAATATAGGGTTTATAACATCGGAAACAACGATCCTGTCAATCTTTTGGACTTTGTCGATATCCTTCAAAAAGAACTTATATCTGCGGGAGTTCTTCCGAGTGACTATGATTTCGAGGCACACAAAGAGCTTGTACCTATGCAGCCCGGGGATGTTGAAATCACTTATGCCGATGTGACGGCTCTTGAAAATGATTTTGGATTTAAGCCTTCAACTTCGCTTACGGAGGGACTTAGAAAATTCGCAAAGTGGTATAAAGAGTATTACGGCTAAGGAGTATAACGTAGATGTTTGAATACAAACTTCCTGTTTGGAAAAAAGAGATATCCGCAAAAAAGTTAAGCATCTTTTTTACGGTTGCGTATATTTTGTGTGTGGTTCCCATGCTGATTATGGCGTTCTATAACTTTCCCAGTGCAGATGATTTTTCTATGCCGAATTGGCCGCATCGTTGCTTTGTAGAAACGGGAAATGTATTTTTGTCCATAATAAAAGCCGTTGAGAAAGTCGGTTATGTATATCAGGTTGATGAAGGGTATTTTTTCTCAATTTTATTGACAACACTTGCTCCTGCAGCATATGGTGAACAGTTTTATTTTATCGGAACTTTTTTGGTTCTGGGAATGCTGACATTCGGAGTGTGCTTTTTTTTCGATGCTCTTTTTGTAAAAGTACTTAAGGCAGATAAATATCTTGCTAATACGGCGGCGATGATAACGCTCATTATGTGCACTCAGTTCATTGGCGATACTGAAACCAGAGTCGAGGCTTTTTACTGGTACAGTGGTGCAATAAATTACACGTTTACTTTCGGAATGGCATTTTTCTGGTTAGGGCTTCTGATCGGATGCGTATATGATGAAGATGCCGGGAAGAGGAAGCGCATGTTTATATGGGCGTGCATATGGGGCGTTTGCATGGGGGGAGCAAATTTCATGACTGCTCTCGAGCTTGCGATATGTTCCGTGCTTCTTTTGATAATAATTTTTTTGGAAAAAAAGAATGTTATAAAATTATATGATGCAGATGACAGAATGAGTAAGAGCTTTAGGCAGCTGTATATTCCTGCAATATGTAATCTTGTCGGTTTTGTAATACTTTTGATCGCGCCCGGTAATTACGTGAGAAAGGAAAGTACTAATGGATATCCGCCGGTGAAGGCAGTGCTCATATCGCTATATTCAACGTTTGATGTTATTATTAATAAAATGATGAGGTGGGAAACATTGGTGTTCCTGCTCTTATTGGTTCCCATATTTTGGAAGATGGGAAAAAACATCAAATACAGATTCAGGCATCCTTTTGTATTTACGGTTTTTGCTTATGCAATGATATCGGCTAATATGACACCGGTATATTTTGGAACGGGTGATATGGGATCCGGAAGAGTGCGTGCGCTTCCGTGGATGGAATTTGTAATACTTGCGGCTCTAAATATTTTTTATGTTACAATCTGGATAAGGCAGTATCTTGAGGAAAATTACGGCCTGAAGTCAAAAGGTTCTGAGGATGATTTTTCCGGAGCTTCAGTGTCTGTTGTTATGACATTGCTGCTTCTTTTTGTATTCGGATCGGTTCTTTGTATTAAGCCTGATTATCATTATTATTCGGTGACATCATGTCTATATGATCTTGTATCCGGAACAGCTGCGGGATATAAGGCTGAGAACACAGAAAGACTTAAAGTGTTGCATGATTCTTCGATAAAGAAAGTTGTTTTTAAAGAACATCAATATAAACCTGAGATACTGTATCATTTCGATATAGGGGATGGCCCTGTAGATTGGGCATATAGTTTTACACTGGGGTATTACGACAAAGACGAAATTGTAATTGAGAAGATAGAAAGGTAAAAAATGAGAAGTGACTTTGACGAGAACTATAAAGTTCTTGAATTTAAAGAGTTCGGAGATGAGAAGGGAAATCTTGTGGTTGCCGAAGGATCGGGGTTTGACATTCCTTTTGATATCAGAAGAGTTTTCTATATATACGGATCTGAGAGGGATATCAAGAGAGGCAATCACGCCAACAGATATACCAGATTTGTGCTTATAAACGTAAGCGGAAGCAGTAAGGTCCTTATCGATGACGGCAAGAAGAGAGAAGTTGTGGCGCTTGATAAGCCAAGAATGGGACTTTATCTCGGACCTATGGTGTGGAAAGAGATGTATGATTTTTCACCCG
>JAEEGK010016450.1_pt1 | contig 16260 bp, 11 predicted proteins | sample 8958771 | NCBI WGS metagenome assembly JAEEGK01 (sample SAMN16246547, study PRJNA631951) | gut metagenome | biome: gut microbiome; feature: rumen; material: SC-attached | host: Bos | place: Iran: Karaj | collected 2018-10
TGTGGATTATTTAGGAAAAAAGATTGAAGAATTAGTTCAATTATTGAATAATAAATAAAAAGCAACAATATCTAGAAATTAAATAAAAAAAAAAATTTGTTTAAAAAAATTTATTAAAGAATTTTAAATTTAAAGAAATAAATTATTATTATTTTTATTATCTTTATTTTTATTTGTATAATTATTAATATTATCAACAATATTATTTGAAATAATATCTTTATCATTATTATTTTTTGAATATTATTTCTTGAAAGTGCAATATCAGAATTTAAATCAAAAAATATCATGTACCTAAAAAAGAATGAATTTGAATATTTTCATTATTATTATCACTTAATTTTTCTGTATTTTGTTCACTTATATTAACTTCTTTTTCATTTTCTCCACATTTTCATATTCATTATAATGAATTGTGAAAATTATTTTGATTAAAATCAGTTTCAAATTTTATTTTTTAATGTTTTTTTTTCATTATATTTTATCTAAATTTGTTTTTAAATTTTCAATTTCTGATTTTAATGATATATTTTCTTTATTTAATATATCTTTTTGTTGAAGGATTTCTTTATTTTGTTGAAGATTTCATTTCGATTTTCAAGTTCTTCTTTTTCTTTTTTTATTTCATTTTCTAGATTTTTTATTATATTGTCAAAATCTGAATTTATTAATTTTAATTTATTATCTTCTTTTTTATATTATCTTTATTATTTGAATCTTGTTTTTCTTCTTTTGAAATATTATTTTTATTATTTTTTGTTATTTCTAAATTATCTTCTTTTTTAATAATATTATTTTTACTATTATTTATGTTTTTATTGCCTTCATTTTTATTTTCAATATTTAAATCTTTATTATCTTTAGAATAATTTTTAATTTTTTCATTTAAAATTTTATTTTCTTCTTCTAATTATTAATCTTATATTGTAATTCTTTTTCTTTTTATAAATTTGAATCTTGAATAATGCTATTATTTACTTCATTATTTTCATTAATATCTTTTTATTATTATTATTATTTTCTAATTTTAATTTTAATTCTTCATTCTTCATTCTCTTTTCAATATCTAATTTAATATTATTATAACTTTCTTTTTTATTTATTTCAATTTCATTTTTATTTTCTTCTTTCTGAATACTATCACTTAAATTTTTATTTTGATTTTTTATTAATTCATCATTTTTCTTTTTTAAGTTTCTCTAATTAATGATTCTGTTATTTATGAAATTGATCGATTTTTATTATTATTATGGGAAAGAATTTGGTACAGTAAAAAGAAAGCAAACAATTACATGGATTGATGCTTTCAGAGGAAGAATTATAGAATACTTCATAAAATTTTTGAAAAAATTAATAGAATATATGAAGAAAAAAAACAGGAGAAAATAGTAAATTAAATACTTTAGTTCAAAGTATTAATGTTCGGTCTGAAGAAATGAAGAATAATGGAACTAATTAATTAATGACATTTTTAAAAGAAATGTTTAGATATGATGATAATTTTACAATCTATCTTCAAGATATTTTATCAATTGATGAAATATATTTTGAAGCTGTTAAAGCAAGAGAAAATGCTTATAGAAAATATATTGTTAATTCTTTATCAAAAGTAAATACAGATTTAATTGATTCTTAAATTACTGCATTTAAAAATGTACCTAAAATAGTAAAAAGATATTTAAATGCAGATTTATCTTCTCTTCTTAAATCTAAATATACTGATAAAGATTTGTATTATTGTCTTTTTTATTCTCTATTTCTAACAATTTTTGTTTTAAACTTATTTTAATCTACATGATTTTTTTATGAAATAATTTTAAAAAATAAAAAAAATAAATTAAAAAGATTTTCATAAAAAATCCATTAAAAATTTAATATTATTTATTAAACCCTTTTAAAGAATTTCTGGAATACCAATAGCTTTAGCTCTGCTTTGTGCTTGACCTCCCTTTCCTCCACCTCCAATATCTCTTTTACTTTCAATGATCTTTGAAGTAGCATTAACACTTTCAACAGTTTCCAAAGGAGGTTCACCAATAATTTTAACAACTTCAATAACACCATTATATTTAGAATCTTCTCTTCCATTAAAATTATCAATATGAGTACCAACAGCTCTAACTAATTCTTCTCTGCAATTTTCACTTTCCATACATTTAACAGGAAATTGTTTTAATCTTTTTAAAATTTGAACATAATTTCTAGGTAAACCATCATAATTAGTCCATTTAAAATCTTCAGGTTTAAATTTAGGACCATCTGGATTTTCTTCTTCTGGTGGTTCTTCTTCTTTATTTTCTTCACCTTCTTCTCCTTCTTTTTTTACTTTTTTCTGTGGTTTTTCTATGACTAATTCTTCAGGTACTTCATCTTCATATTGTTTTATTTCTTCTCTTGACATTTGAATTAATGCTGTGAAATCTCCTAATTCCATTGTATTTTTTATTTCTAATAATGGAAGATTATATGGTTCAATTGGTTTCATATATAAATCATAATTTAAATAACCACTCATTATTATGAAATTTCCTGTGTTTTCTATTATTTTGTAATTATCTATTATATATTTTAATACTATTTCATTTACTAATGTTTTTTCAAAGTGAATTGGATTATATTTGTAAAAAACTGATTCTTCGAAATTATTTGGATCTCGCATTTTTACTTTAAATTCTTTCCTTCCGTAACTTGCTTCTAATCTTTTTGAATATTCATCACATTCATAAAAATGATGATATATTAATTTTGGGACATTTACATATAATGCTCTATTTCTTGTTGCAAATAATTGTAATGTTTTTTCTATTGAAATATCATAATCATGTTTTACAAGAATTAAATTTCTCCCAAAGTAAAAATCAAATATTTCTTTTGATCTTTGTATTTTATCATCACATTTAACTTTAATAATATTAGATGATATTCCTCTAATTTCATCAATTAATTTTTTTGGTTTTTCTTGAGTTTCACTATAAGCATTCTTTTGTTCTTCTGTAAATTCTTCAGCAATTCCTTCTTTTGCTTTAAATCTATTAATTAAAGTTAATTCTTCACAATCAATTTCATAGAAATTTCTAAAGGAACCAATAGCTTGAACAATTTCCATAGCTTTTTCAAAAGTATCTATTAAAAATGGTTCTGCTTGATTAGGAATAAAAATATTATCTATTACAATTCTTGTATTTAATGGAGTTTTATTTAAATAATCTTTTAAACCTTTTACTAAATCATCAAAAGTAATTTCAACTTCGGCATCTGGATTTTCAGGATCTGCTTTTGATTTTTTTACTTTTTCTATTAATTCTTTAAAATCTAATAATTCACATTTATACATTGATTGTAAATGTTTTGCTATTGTTGTTTTCCCTGACATTGGCATTCCATAAACAATATTAATATCCCTTGTTAATTCTAAACTTTCTTCTATTTTATAGTCTGTTAAATCATTAGTGCTTACCACAATTAATTTATTTAAATTATGAAAATAAACAGGCATTGAATCTTGATTTTTTATATATGTTAATAAATGAACATCTGTTAATAATACATATCTATTTATTGGACATAAGTTATCTTCAAAACAATATAAATCTTCCATATTCGCAGGAAATGCATTTAATATAACTCTTTCACATCCTTCTCTGAAAATTAAAGGTCTTATTAAATTGATTTTTTCTTCAAGAGATATTGTTGTATTATCTGAACCTTCTGGTAAAAATTTTCTTTTAATTGCTTTTTCTATTATTTTTAATAAATCTATTTCTTTGAAGTTAAAATTTTGGATTAATTTTTTAAAAGATTCTTCCTTGATTCTTTGATCTCCATCTACTATAATAATAGCGCAATAAGGTTGAATTTGTTTAATTGTTCTTTCTAAAGTTAAAACTTTATGTGAATTTACATCTATTTCTACTAAATTAGCTGTTTTTTTTAATTTATCAATAAATGGTAATTTTTGTTCAAATTCAAATAACATTTTATCTAATTTTGAACAATTAGTATAATTAGGGTCATTTAATGGAATATCATTTAATCTTTGTAAACACGAAGAATTATCAGCGTTTAAATAATAAATTTTTTCGAAATATCTACAATTATTAACAAAATAATTATATTGTTTTTCATTTTGAGGAAAATCTTCTATTAATACTCTAATATCTCTCATTTTTCTTAATTTCAAAATAAATTGTGATACAACATAATCCGAATCATCTAATCTTTTACATATTTCAGGTTCTTTTAAAAAATCATTAAAATCAATATAATTAATTCCTGTTTTGTTATTTAATAACTTACATATTTCAGTTTTTCCTGCATATCTTTTTCCGATTATAGAATAAACAATAGGATATAAATTTTGTTTAAATAAATTATTAACTTCTCCAATTGATTTTGATGCATCAACATATCTCATAATACCATATGGTTCATAAAATTCAATTAATTTATTTATATTTCTAGAATAATCATCATAAGTATTTTTAAAATCATCTATTGATGTTTTGTTTTCTAAATCTTTTTCTTTTTCCTGAATTCTTTTATAACAAGTTTCACAATCAGCTTTGAAATTAATAAAAGTTTCAATTGGAAAAACATTTTGTTCAAAAAATAAAGCTTGCTCTAAATTTAAAGGAAATTGATTAATAAAAACATGATCTTCTTGCACTTCTTTCAATTCTTTTATTAAAATAGCAGTTAAAACTTCAGGGTCACTTGAATCTATTTTTATTTTTTCTCCTAATTCTGTATTATTCTCAATTTCTTTTTTGATTACTTCTTTCATGTTTACTTTTCCATATCTAAATTCTTTGCAGACTTTTTCTATTTGAGATTTTTGTCCTGTTCCAGGATATCCGAATATAAAAAATAATTGAGGGTTTTTTTGCTTTATTAATTCTATATCTTCTTGAGAAATTAATGACATTTTTTAATTATGAAAATATTTAAGTTACTACATAATAAATTAAATTTAATTATATTTTATATTTAATTTTTATGAGTAAATAAAATGATTAACAAAGTTAATTTAAAAAGTATATATTACTTATTTATTTATTTATAGCTTTTAAAAACAAAAATAATTTAATAATTCCAAAGAAACAAAATAAATCCAATATAAAAAACCAAAATAGTTATTTACAAATTCAACAAAAAAATAATATTAAGATATCAAATATTTTAAATTATTTAGCAAATGAAAAATATGATAAAGCAATTTCAGAAATTAAAAGTTTTATTCAAAATAATATTAATATTACTAATGATAATATAACTGCTTTTTTAACTGGAATTATTAATTTAAAAAATAATGATATTGATAATTATATGTTAATGCTTTTAAAATTGCTTTCAAATCAACATTTGATCTCCAAATTAAATTTAGATAATTCATTAATCAATTTACTTTATAGAATTTTAATTCATCTTTTAAAAGACACTCCTTTAAAAAATATTTTAAGTAACGATTATCAAAGAAATAAATTAATAATAACAAATTATCATTCTTTATTAATTGTATATATTACAAGTGGTTATCTTTTTTGTAGAAATTATGAAAACAAAAAAGAGAAAGAATTAAAAAATATTTTAAAAGAATTAATATTTCAATCTCAAAAAAAAGAAAAAAATCACTTTGAAAAATGTCAGGTATGTTATGAAATAAATAAAATAATTCAAACAAATAATATTATGATTTCTATAAATGAAAGTACAAGTAATTATAAGAATGCTATAAGAATAAATAATAATTGCTTATCTGCTCAAAAATTAATGGAAGAATGTCACTTAATAACAAAAGTTAAAGGTCAAAATGAAGGAATATCTCTTCAACATTATATTTCAAATGCAAATAAACAACAAAAAAATAATAGTAATATTTCTATAAATAAAACAAATAATTTTAATGATACTTATGATAATTTAAAAACATCTTTTTCAAGTATTTCAGAAAGTTTAATTAATCCAAAAATATTAAAAACAACAAATAATGACAATAGATATAAATTCCCGAATAAAAAAAGGAAGGATACTGTTAATAAATCAATATTAAATCAATCAATATTAAATTCAACAGAAAGAATAAATAATAGTAATGTTAATATTTTAGATTTAAGGAAAGTAAATTCAAGAAATGGAAAAAATAATCATTCTCCTCCAAGACCAAAAATAAGTATACAGAATAATATTAATAATATTATAAATGATATTCAAAATGGAATTCATAAATTAAAAAATGAATTTGATAATTTTAAAACTTTTACAGAAAATACAAAAAAACAAATGAAACTTTACACATATCTAGAGTTCCCAAAGAAAAATAAGAAATAATTAATGTATATTTATATAAATATTAATTCAATTTTTTTCAATAGAAAACATATATTATAATAAATGATGAAATATATATAATAAATAATTAACTTATAAATTAAGTACAAGACATGCAACATTCATTTGAATAAACTTTTCTTTCAACTCTTAAATCTCCAATATTAGTTTGTTGTTTATGATTAATTCCTCTATTAATTATAGGAGAACATTTTCCATTTTCATTTTTAATAACTAATTTAGAAATTTTAAATTTATCTTGTCTAAAAGGAGAAACTTCATCACAAACACTATCATTATCAATTGAAAAAGGCATATTTAAATCATTAAAAATTAAATCATTTCTTATTAAATTAGTTATTATTTGGTCATTTCTTTCTGTTTTTTCATTATCACTTGAACTATCTTGTTTTATATTTTTTTTCTTTATTATTGTTTTTTGAATATAATTGGTTATAGGAAATGGAGTAAATTTTCTTATTTCATTATTTGATGTTTTATTTGTTTTTCTTAAAGCAAATTTTGATTCTTTTAAATATGATATATTAGGAGTTCTTGATTTTATAATTTTCTTTTTTTTTAATTTATGAATTTGAGATGATTTTACTTTTAAACTTGTTCTTGATGTTGTTTTTGAATGTGTTTTAGAAAATAAAATTTTATTTAAATTTTTATCAAATGAAAATGAAATATCTACTTTTGGGTTTACAATTAATAAATTATGTTTATTTGTTAAAAATTTCCTAGAGAAATTACAATCGTTTTTATCTTCACTATATTCACTTTGTACAGTCATACTATTAATATTTATATCTATGTTTGAATTACTTCCATTATTTATTTTATTAAAAGTTGAAGGATTAAATTCTTTCACTTTTTTTGCAAATTGTAAATAATTGGAAACATCATTTTTTTTCTTTATTGATTGATAATTGTCAAATATTGAATTTATATTTTTAACATAATTTTTCATTTCTTGAAATAATTTATCATTACTTACTATAGTTCCTTCTATTTTTTTTAATACTATAAAAATCTTATTTTTTTCTTCTATTTTTTTATTAATTGATTCATTTAATTCTTCTTTTTGGGAATTTAAATCTATTAATTTATATATATTATTCATATTCTCAAAAATTATTTCAAATGGATAAGGAATAGAATTTTCTTGTTTAAAATTATTGATATTATTCTTTATATTTTCAAATTTTTCTTTATTATTTTTAAATAATTGACTTTGAAAAATCAAACTATATTCAATAATATATTTTAATTCGTGTTCATCTCTGAAAACAATAGAAATAAAATCTATTTCTTTATTTTGAGAATATCCACTAAACCATATAAAATGAGCAAAAATAATTTTAAATTTTTTAAAACTTTCAATTAAATTAAGAAGAAATTCTTTTGTTAAAGAAGAATAAAAAATTAATTGTTTTTTTTTAATTTTACTAATTGAATTTTCAATTTCACCTTTTTTATTTTCATGAGCAATAATTTCTTGATTTAATTTTTGATAAATTTTTACTTCTTGATTATAATTAAATTTTCCTTCTTTTATTTTTGTTCTTAATTTTTCTAATTCACTTCTTTTATTATTTAAATCATTAGATAATTCAGTTAAAGTTTTAAGCATGCCTTCTATTAATTCACCATTTTTTCCTTCAAATAATTCAGGATTCATTTGATTATTTAAAATTGACATAGTTTTTAAGAATATTTTTTAAATTTTTATAAATTTTAATAAGTAAAGTAATAATAAATGAGTGAAAACTTGAATAATAAAGTTAATAAAGAAAGGAAACATAAATCAAAAGTTAAATCATTAGATTTTTTAAAGTTTTACGAAAAAGATAGAAATTTATTTAGGATAATAGATCAAACAAAAAATGTAAAAAAAACTAGTCCATATAAAGAAGAAGAAAAAGAATTAAAAGAAACTTTGTATAGAATAAAAACAGAATTACAATTTACAAATGAACCAAAAATCCATATTTTAAAAACAGAAAATGATGATTTTAGTAAAAATTATAAAAAATTATCTAAAAAAAAAAATAGTTTAGGTCCAGAAGATACATTTAGAGAAATAATTGAAGAATATAAAGAAAGAGGATATAAAATCCCAACATTAACAGTAGAACATAATGTATTTAGAATGAATCCTTTGATTGAAGGAAATGAAGATAGAATATATGATGGATTTTATTCTTCATTTATCTCTCAGACTGAATCTAATAGAGGGAAAAATATAGCAATTCAAACTATAGTTTATTTAAAAAAATTGAAAAATATTGTTGAAAAAAAAATATTTGAAATACATAAAAATAATAAGGATCGTACTATTATTTCAAAAAGAGAAGAAGTGTTAATGCCTAATATTAATCTTAATAATAATAATAATGATAACGAAGAAACAGATGAAAAAATTTTAGAAAAAATAAAGATTTTATTGGAATTAATTAAAGTTGAACCTCTAACAGATTATAAAACATATAATCCTTTTTATTCTCCTAATAAATTCAAACCTAAAGTAATTAATAATAAATTTGCAAATATTATTAGAAGTAAAAGTAGAACTCAATCTAAGAAACATTCAAAAAAAATTGCCAACAAATTTTTTTCTAAAAAACATGTATCAGAATCTTTTAAAAAACTCTCAAGTGGAATTTTTCAAAATAAGTTTTCAAACACAATTTCTAAAAAAAAGGAAAAACCATTTTATTTATTATCTGAATCAAAAGCAAGGAATGTAAGTAATTTTTCAATTGATTCTCCTAAACTAATATCTTCAAATTTAAAATCAAGAAATAATAATAAAAAACATGATTTTTTAAATACACATGTTAAAACCATAGAAAATCAATTTGATAGTGAATTAAATACAAATAGAGCTTTTAATTCCACAAATTATACTAATAGAACAAATCACACTACTCAAAATTTTTTTTATCGACCAAAAGAAAAAAATCTTTTAAAAATTGCTTATGAGAGTTTAGTTAAAGATAATTTTTATAAAGTTGAACAAACTTTAAGAAATTATTTAAAAAAAGTTAAAGGATTATCAGATGATAATATTGTTAATTTTATTGCTATTCGTTCAAAAAATAATTTCCTAAATAATATTAATGAAATTCAAACTATTATTTCTGAAAAAAAAATTAGAAAAAAAAGTGAAAAAATTTATTTAAATGATAATATAATACAACGAATAAAACCAAAATTACAAAAAATGTGTTTTCAAGAAAATTTAATTAAAAGATTGGATAAAAATTATATAAAACTTTTAGTAGATGAATAAAAAGGTATTAATTGTTTTTTAATAGGTATTAATTTTTTTTTGACAATAATAGAATTTTATATAAATTAAATTAAAATATATAGTATGAAAATTTAATTTTTAAAAATAATTAATATATAAAAAAATTAATTTACATTTTAGCCTAATTAAAAGACTAGTAATAAATTCTTTTAATAAAATATTCTTAAATATAATTTGATAATAACTAATCACTAGATAATATAATTTAAAAATTTATAAATTTATAAAGAAGATTTACAATGAATCAAATTGGATTCTGATAATATTGTTATTTTTGTTTGAAATCACATTTCCTTTTTGATTTTCAATATTATCATTACAAAAAAATTCAACATAAGTTTTAGCTTTTAATCTATATTCTCTTATATATTCTTCGTTTTCTTCTTCATTTTTAAGTTTAATAATTGATTCTTCAAATTCATCAGAAGAAAAATATTCTTTTAAAATATTAGCATAAGTCATACCAGAGATTGCATCAAATCCAGATTTTATTGAAATTTGAGGATTTTTTTTTAAATAATTTAATACTTTAATATTATTTTCTATTTTCCTTAAATCAATTTTTTTTTGTCTTCTATCTATTTTATCAAAATCTTTTGTGAAATCTTTTTCCAAAAGTTGTTTATATGTTAAACCCATTATTTCCTTATTTTTATCTCTTGTTATATTGCAAACAAAACTTTGAGGAAGAAAATCAAATAATTCTTTTGATCCTGCAAGTTTTAAATTTTCATTTATTATATTTTTTATTGTTTTATGAAATCTTGCTTTTATTTTTTTTCTAATATCATCTGGTTTAAATTTTCTCTTCTTTCTTAATTTTTTTCGTTTTTTAAAATCTCTTTGAAAAATATTTGAATTTAAATCTTGAGAATCCTTTAGAATGTTTTCGTTGTTTTCTTTTGAATTAATCTGAAAGTTTATTTTTCTTTTTTTATCCAAAAAATGTTTTTCAAAAGAATTTAAAAAATTCATCAAAAAATCTTTAAAATATAATTTTATTTTTTTGTTTAATTTTTATTAAGATATTCTAATATAAAAGCTTCCTCTTTTTTCTTTGTCATTGGCTTTTATTAAAAAATGCTTCATTTTTTGTGATTTTTTATATAATTATCTTTTATCTCTTATCTTTTCTATTTGTTTTAAAAAAAAATCAATTTTATATTGATGATGAAGATCAAAATTTTGTAATCTTTTATGAAATAATTATCTTATTTTTCTTTTTTAATTATTTTTTTATTAATTTATTTTTCTTTAAAAATAATCGTTTCTTGAGCACGTTATATATCATTTAGTTAAAATGAAATTACATTTTACAAAAAGAATTTTTATGAAAACAAGGATGTTAAATGTATTATTTTTTAAAACCATTTATGTAACATTTATATTAATTAAGAATATAATTATTTCTTTTAATTCGCTTTTATAATTAAAAAAAATAGGTTTGTTTTAAATCAGTGATATTGTTTAGAATAAATATAATTTTTATATGTTAAATAATATATAAAAAAAATTAGGTCTTGAAAATAATTTGTTTAAATATATTATCTTACAATTAAAAAATAAAAAACTCTTATAAATTAGGTTTTTATAAACAACATTTTCATGCTATACAAAAATATATGAAATTATTCTTTCCATTTACATTTATAAAAAGATTAAATAAAATAATGAATCAATAATTTTTTATTCAACAACAAATAACTCTTTATTTTTCCTATTTTTGGAAAATATATTTTTTTTTATATACATTAAATATATCAAAATATTTCACAACAATTTGGTCCATGACTATCATCAGTTTGAAATAAAATTTCATTTCCTTTACTCCCTTTATATAAAGAACTTAAATTTCTAATATGTTTTACTTGATGAAAACTTGATAAATTACTATTAGAAGCTGTGTCATCATATAATTTTCCATTATCATAAAATATATGTTGTTTGGTATTTTCTAATATAAAATAAAATTCTTCTTTATATTTAGTTAATATTTTTTTATTTTCTCTTAGAATATCAAATACATTTTTATTATCTTTTCCTTTTTTTTCTATATTCATTCCTCTTTGTAATAAAAATTTAATAATTTCAGATAAACTTTCAAATTTTTCATCACTACTAATTTCACATGATAATAATTTCATAATAACTGTATATCCTTTTTCTTTATCAAAAGAAGAATTAATATCAGCACCATAAGATAATAATAAATCAACTATCATCATACAAATTTTTCTATTTTCATATTTAAAGGAATTTTGATCTAATCTACTAAAGGAAAAAATAAAGGGTAACTGACTTTTTTTATTTGGTAAATTAATATCTCTTAATTCTAAAAGAATTCTTACAATTTCATAATAACCTTTATAACAAGATATCATTAAAGGTGAATATTTTTCTGGTTCTGATTGTAAATTGAGATCTATTTATTCATTTGTCAATAAATACGATAATACTTCCAATTTTCCTAAATAACATACTAATAATAAAGGTGATATTTCCTTATCAAAAGATAAATCCAAGGCAGATGAAGGAAATAAAAAATTTAAATTTATTGTTGTTATAGAAATTAATCTGAATTGTCTTATATCATTTAAATATATTAATGTTAAAAGCTTCCCTTTTTCTTCAAGTGAAATTTCTTTTAAATTTGAATGTTTAGTTTTTTCTTCCATTTTTAAAACTAAATTCAAAAAAAAAATTAAAAAAATGTCAAATGAAAATAAAACAATATATCAACAAAATATATATGTTTATTCTTGGGGAAAAAATAAAAATGGAGAATTAGGAAATGGAACAATAAAAGATTATAATATTCCTACACCATCAAAATCATTAAAAAATATAATTCCAATTAAAATAACTTCAGGTGGGAAACATACATTATTAATAACAGAAAATAATGAAATATTATCATGTGGTTCAGGTGAATTTAATGTTATAGGAAAAGAAAAAGATTTCCAAATGAAAAAATTTCCAAATTTTGATAAAATAAATTTTTTTGAAAATAATAAAATAATTGATATATCATGTGGAGAATTTCATTCAATTTCATTAACAAAAGAAAATAAAGTGTATTCATGGGGTGGAAATTTAAATAATAAATTAGGTCAAGATAATAATATATATTTAAAACCATCAATAATAAAATCATTATCATTAAATAAAATAACACAAATTTCATGTGGTGAATATCATACAATTGCATTATCAAATAATAATGAAATTTTCAGTTGGGGAGGAGGAGGAATGTATAATCATGGACAATGTGGTTTAGGAACTAATAAAATAAATATAGAAAAACCAACAAAAATAAATTGGTTTAATAATAATTATAAAATACCAATTAAAATAAAATGCGGTGGCTATCATTCAATGGTTTTATGTGCTGATAATCATATTTATTCTTTTGGAAAAGGAGATTTAGGACAATTAGGTAATGGAAAACAAGAAGATTGTTATGAACCTAAAAAATGTGATTTCAAGAATTTAAATGTAAATGATATTATTAAGGATATTTCTTGTGGAAGTGAACATTCAATTTTATTAACTGAAAAAGGGAAAGTTTATGTTTGTGGTAATAATTATAATGGACAATTAGGAATTGGAAATAATAATAATGTATTTTCTTTTTTAAATGTTAATTCATTGAATAATATTAAAATTATTCAAATTGCTTGTGGATGGAATCATAGTTTAATTTTAAGTGATGAAGGCTATGTTTATTCTTGTGGATGTAATGTTAATGGAGAATTAGGAATTGGAGATTGTGAATATAATAGTAGATATAATTTTTCTTTAGTTATTGAAGCTAGTAAATTAAATGTTAAAAAAATCTTTTGTGGTGGACATCATTCTTGGATTGTTATTGATAAGGAAAATCCCATAAAAAAAAATTTTAATTTAAAAACAATTAAATCGTTTATTATAAAAGATAATAAAATTTCTTATAAAAATGATAATAACAATGAAAATTTTGTTATTAAGAAGAAAAAAAAATTAATTAAATATGATTTAGCTATGAAAAGTTTATTGAGAATGAATATTGATAATTTATGTAATGATGAATCTAATATTAAAGATATTCTTATAATATATTCAAATATGAAAATAAGTTCAAGATATATTATTTTCTATATTAAATTACATGATTTTAATAATAATATGAATGATTTTAAGGAAATTTTAGAAAAATTTGTGGCAAAATATTGTAATATAATATCATTTAATTTAACTGAAATAAAAAATCAATCTTTGAAAACATCAATTGATTGTTTCGATGAAATTGATAAAGAAATGGAAAATAATTTAGGGTTAATGGATTATTGTCCTTTTGGATATAAAAAATTACTTATTAGTATCTTTCTAAAAGATATTATTAATTTAAAATGTAATTTAAAACATAATCTTCAATATTATACTAAATCTTATAGTATTGAAGAATTAGATAAAAAAAGTGATGAAACATGTAATTGGGTAAAAGATTTTTTGAAAAGTTTTGAGTTTTATTTGTCAAATGTAAAAGACATTTCTCCAAAATTTATTGAATTTCAAAGAATTAATAATTAATTTAATTTTTTAATAATTATATATAAATTACTGAAAATGACAATGTTAAATGGAACTTTAAATATTTCTTTAAGTGATAGACCGAAATTATATACTCAAATGATAAATGAACCATATGAATTATTAAAATTAAATCCTGATACTTTATTTAATTATTTACAAGCAGAGAAAAAAATAGCATCTATTAATTTTTTTCATTTTTCTGAATTTTTAAATATTTTTAATGTTCTTATTCTATTTTATATTATTAGTTATTATAATATAAGAACTCCTAATATAGATTTTATTATATTTATTGGAATTGATTGTATTTTTATTTTTTCTGCTTTTACATATTATTTTCTAGTTAAAAATAAACAAAATGAACAAAATACAAGAATAATTTTAATACTTTGTGCTGTTGGATTACTTATTTCTGAATTAGTGAATATTTTATGCTGGAATGAAAAAAAACAAGAACATTATATATTTAAACTTCATAGATATATTAAATTAAATTATATAATTTTTTCTATTATTTTTTTAACCTCTTATGACTATTATACAAATCCTGCTTATACTAGTTCTATTCATACTAAAATTTTATATTTATCTTTTCCAACTATTATGAGTTCTTTAACATGGACTTTTGAAATTAAAATTAGACTTTTTATTTGTGCAATAAATTTCTTTGAATTTATTCCAGAAATAAGAAAATTAGTAAGTAGTTATTCAAATAAACAAAATATTTTATGTTATGTTATAACTTTTTGTTGGGTTGAACTTTATTTATTTTATTTAGACAAATATTTATATTTCATAAGACTACTAATAGCAAATATTGTTTTCATAATATTTTATCCAATAATTTTTAACTACTTCTATAGAAAAGAAAAAATATTAATAAAAGGTTTATGGGATTTACCCCAAGTAACATCATATTACTAAAAATTACTCTTTAAAAAAATAAATAAAATTATTTAATTTAATTAAAATATTTCAAATTCGATATTATTTATAAAAAAATGAAATCCCCAAAAATAGCAGAACGTTATGAAATAATAGAAAAATGTGGAGAAGGTGCCTATGGAAAAGTATATTTAGCAAAAGATTTAAAAACAAATTCAAAAGTAGCAATAAAAAAAATAAAATTAGCATCAGTTGAAGAAGGAGTTCCAATAAGTTCAATAAGAGAAATAAGTTTATTAAAAGAATTAAACCATATTAATGTAGTAAAATTAATGGATGTAATACATTTAGAAAACAAAATAATTTTAGTGTTTGAATATGTAGAACAAGATTTGAAAAAATTATTAAAAACAAAACCAAATGGATTTGAAGAAAAAGAATATAAATCTTTAATATATCAATTACTTCAAGGAATAAAATATGTTCATAAATTAAAAATATTACATAGAGATTTAAAAAGTGAAAATTTATTAGTTTCTGATGATGGAGTAATGAAAATAGCAGATTTTGGTCTTGCAAGAGGATTTGGTCTTCCAATAAAAAATTTTAGAAATGATGTAGTTTCACTTTGGTATAGAGCTCCTGATATATTATTAGGAAATGAAAATTATTCTACAAGTGTTGATTTATGGAGTGTTGGATGTATTTTAGCAGAAATGGTTAATGGAGGTATTTTTTTCCAAGGTTATTCTGAGAAAGAACAAATTAATAAAATATTTAAAATGCTTGGAACTCCTAATATTAAGGAACTTCCTATGTATGAAAAGTACCCTGGCTGGAAAGAAGAAAAATGGGAAAGTTTTCCTAGAAAAAATTTTAAAGAATTATGTCCTAAGTTAAATAATGATGGATTGGATTTATTACAGAAATTATTAGAGTTTGATCCTGAAAAAAGAATCAGTGCCGCTGATGCTTTGGAACATCCTTTCTTTAAAGATATTGATGAGAAAACACTGAATTTATATAAAAAATAATAAATGATTTTTAAGGTGATTAGTTTATTTTTTAAGAATTTCAAGGTTTTTAAATTTATTTGAATTATTATCTTCCTTATATTTTTTGAAAAACATTTTAATTAAAAATTATTTAATTTTAAT
>JAEEGK010016451.1_pt1 | contig 16258 bp, 12 predicted proteins | sample 8958771 | NCBI WGS metagenome assembly JAEEGK01 (sample SAMN16246547, study PRJNA631951) | gut metagenome | biome: gut microbiome; feature: rumen; material: SC-attached | host: Bos | place: Iran: Karaj | collected 2018-10
ATGACGCTAACCGTGCATTGATGGGTTCCAACATGCAGCGCCAGGCTGTGCCTCTGCTCCGCGCCGAAGCTCCGGTCGTGGGTACGGGTCTCGAACGCCGCGCCGCTCTCGACTCGGGTACGGTCGTTCGCGCCAAGCACGACGGCCGCGTGACCTTCGTTGACGCTTGTAACATTACTGTTCAGCGTGGCAATATGGTGAACGGCGTGTTTGAACCGCTCACTGGCCTTGGCGAAAACTATGAATTCCTCGGCAAGGATCCGATTGACGAATACAAGCTCCGCAAGTTTGAACGTTCTAACCAGGATTCCTGCATCAACCAGAAGCCGATCGTGAACGTGGGCGACTTTGTGAAGGTCGGCGACGTTTTGGCTGACGGTGTTTCTACCGACCACGGCGAACTCGCTCTCGGTAAGAACATCCTCATCGGCTTCCTCCCGTGGAACGGTTATAACTACGAAGACGCCGTCATTATTTCCGAAGAACTCGCTATCAAGGACACGTTCACTTCTATCCATATCGAAGAATACGAACTTGAAGTCCGCGATACCAAGCGCGGTCCGGAAGAATTGACCCGCGAAATTCCGAACGTCGGTGAAGACGCTCTCCGTAACCTCGACGAAAACGGCGTTATCCGCGTCGGTGCCGAAGTCGGCCCGGACGATATCCTCGTCGGCAAGGTGACCCCGAAGGGCGAAACCGAACTCACTCCGGAAGAACGTTTGCTCCGCGCTATCTTCGGCGAAAAGGCCGGCGATGTGCGTGATTCCTCTCTCAAGGCTCCTCCGGGAATGAAGGGCGTCGTGCTCGAAACCCGTATCTTCAGCAAGAAGGACAAGGCCGACAAGAAGAGCAAGGAAAAGGATCAGGAAACCATCGAACAGATTCGCATGAATTTCCAGACCCAGATCGACCGCATCAAGGATGCATGCCGCGAACACTTGTTCGACCTCCTCGCTGGCAAGTCCGCCGGCAAGGTGATGGACAACGAAACGCACGAACTCCTCATCCGCGAAGGCCAGACCTACAACGAACAGAACCTCAAGTTCATCGACGTCACGAAGGTTTCCCCGATGTCCACGTTTGTCGTGGATGACGAAGACCTCCAGGACAAGGTGCTCTCTCTCGTTCTCGTCGCACGCGACAACCTCGATACCCTTACCCGTACGATGGAAAAGGAAATCGACAAGGTCACGAAGGGCGATGAACTCAAGCCGGGCGTGCTCAAGTGCGTCAAGGTCTATATCGCGAAGAAGCGCTGCCTCTCCATCGGTGACAAGATGGCTGGTCGCCACGGTAACAAGGGTTGCGTTGCCAAGATCGTTCCGGTCGAAGACATGCCGTTCACTGAAGACGGCCGTCCGCTCCAGATTCTTCTGAACCCGCTGGGCGTGCCTTCCCGTATGAACATCGGTCAGGTGCTCGAAGTCCACTTGGGCTGGGCCGCAAAGACGCTCGGTTTCAAGGTCTCTACGCCTGTGTTCGACGGTGCGAAGTTCGAAGACATTTGCAAGGAACTCGAAAAGGCTTACCAGAAGAACCCGATCGTGAGCTACGAAATGGATCCGGAACACGACAAGATTATCGGTAAGGCCAAGCTTTACGACGGCAAGACCGGCGAAGCTCTCCTCAACCCGGTGACTATCGGTTACATGTACTACCTCAAGCTCGGCCACTTGGTCGATGACAAGATCCACGCACGTTCTATCGGTAGCTACGCTCTCGTGACGCAGCAGCCGCTTGGCGGTAAGAGCCAGTTCGGTGGCCAGCGCTTCGGTGAAATGGAAGTGTGGGCTATGGAAGCTTACGGTGCCGCTTACACGTTGCAGGAACTCCTCACTGTCAAGTCCGACGATGTGCAGGGCCGTTCCAAGGTCTATGACGCCATTGTCAAGGGTCAGAATACGCCGAAGCCGGGTATCCCTGAATCCTTCAATGTTATGATTCGCGAAGTTCATTCTTTGGGTCTCGACATCGAGACCACTGGAGACAAGTAATATGGCTGAAGAAATGACTGAACAGTTTGGCGACATTTCTATTCATCTCGCCTCCCCGGACCTGATCCGTTACTGGTCCTATGGCGAAGTGACAAAGCCGGAAACGATTAACTACCGCTCCTTCAAGCCTGAAAAGGATGGTCTTTTCTGCGAAAAGATTTTTGGACCGGTAAAGAACTGGGAATGCAACTGCGGTAAGTTCAAGCGCATCCGCTACAAGGGCGTTATCTGCGACCGTTGCGGCGTCGAAGTGACTCACTCCAAGGTCCGTCGCGAACGCATGGGCCACATCGAACTTGCTATCCCTCTGACTCACACCTGGTTCGTCCGTAACCAGCCGTGCGTCATCGGTGCACTTCTCAACCTCAATACCAAGGACCTCGACCATATCATCTACTACGAAAAGTACGTGGTGATTGATCCGGGTACCACCGACCTCGAACCGAATTCCCTCATTGACGAAGCCCAGTACCAGGACCTCGTCGCCGAAGGCCGCGAATTCGAAGCCAAGATGGGTGCATCTGCTATCAAGCAGCTCTTGGACCGCGTCGACTTGACCAAGCTCTCCGAAGAACTCCGCCTGCAGGCCACTTCCAAGTCGAAGACCAAGCAGGACGATGCCGTGAAGCGCCTCAAGGTCGTCGAAGCTTTCAAGAAGTCCCAGATGGAAAGCTTCCGCAGCTACTACAGGAATCCGGATCCGGCCCGCGACGCAAGCAAGGCCTGGCTCAAGGGTCTCGCCGAAGCCGTTGCCGAATTCAAGGTCGATTACGAAGCCAAGCACACTGACTTTGTGCTTGCCGACGCTTACGAAGAATTCCGTCACCGCTATCCGAGCGAAGCACGTTTGCTCGCAAACCAGCCGTCCTGGATGATTCTCGACGTTCTTCCGGTGATTCCACCGGATCTCCGTCCGCTCGTTCCGCTCGAAGGTGGCCGTTTCGCAACGTCTGACCTTAACGAACTTTATCGCCGTGTCATCAACCGCAACAACCGCTTGAAGAAGTTGATTGACATCCGTGCCCCCAACGTGATTCTCTGCAACGAAAAGCGCATGTTGCAGGAAGCTGTGGACCAGCTGTTTGACTGTGGCCGTCGCACTGCCCGCGCAGGCTCTGCACGTCCGCTCAAGAGCCTCGCCGAACTCCTCAAGGGTAAGCAGGGCCGCTTCCGTATGAACTTGCTTGGTAAGCGTGTGGACTATTCCGGCCGTTCCGTGATTGTCGTGGGACCGGAACTTCGCATGCACCAGTGCGGTCTCCCGAAGCGCATGGCTCTCGAACTTTACAAGCCGTTCATCATCCAGCGTTTGGAAGAAGAAGGCATTGTCTATACGCTCAAGTCTGCAAAGAAGTACGTCGATGCAGAACGTCCGGAAGTTTGGGACATTCTTGAACAAATTATTGAAGACCACCCGGTCATGTTGAACCGTGCTCCGACGCTTCACCGCTTGGGTATCCAGGCGTTCTACCCGAAGCTCATCGAAGGTAACGCGATTCGCCTCCACCCGCTCGTCTGTACTGCATTCAACGCAGACTTCGACGGTGACCAGATGGCTGTGCATCTTCCGCTTAGCTTCGAAACTCAGCTCGAATGCCGCGTGTTGATGCTTTCTTCGAACAACATTCTTCATCCGGCTTCCGGTCAGCCGATCGCTGTGCCGGGCCAGGACATCGTGCTTGGTCTGTACTACCTCACCAAGCCGCGTCCGAACCGCAAGGGTGAAGGCATGCATTTCTACGACTCCGCCGAAGCCATCCGCGCTTACGAAAACGGCGCTGTCGATTTGAACGCCAACGTTTATTTGAAACTCCCGGCAGGCCGCAAGATTTATATCGGCGCCGTCGAGAAGGACTGCACCTGCGTTCGCGAAATGGCCGACGACAATGGCAATATCGAAGTCAATGTCAAGGCTGGCGAAAAGGTCAAGTTCCTCACCCTCAAGGAAGACAACGTCATCAAGACGACTGTCGGCCGCATCATCTTTAACGAATTTGTTCCGAGCGCACTTGGCTACGCCAACGAAACCTTCGGCAAGAAGGTTATCGCGAAGTCCATCGACGACCTCTATCGTCGTACCGGCAACCGCGTGACTGTCGATTACCTCGACGACCTCAAGGCCAACGGTTACAAGTGGGCAACCCGCGCCGGTTCCTCCGTGGCTATCGCCGAAATGGTCATCCCGAAGGAAAAGCAGGAAATGCTCGACAAGGCTGCCGAAGCCGTTTCCAAGATTCGTGGCTTGTACGAAGACGGTGTGATTACCGACGGTGAACGTTATAACCAGACGATTGACGTGTGGTCCAAGACCACGTCCGACGTCGCTGCCAAGCAGTGGGATTTGCTCTCTCACGACCGTGACGGTTTCAACCCGGTCTACATGATGGCTGACTCCGGCGCTCGTGGTAGCCGCGAACAGATTAAGCAGCTTTCCGGTATGCGTGGTTTGATGCAGAAGCCGATCAAGCAGTTGGGCGGTCAGGAAGTTATCGAAAACCCGATTAAGTCCTGCTTCCGTGAAGGCTTGAACGTGATGGAATACTTCATTTCGTCTCACGGTGCCCGTAAGGGTTTGGCCGATACCGCTCTTAAGACGGCTGACGCTGGTTACCTTACCCGTCGTCTCGTTGACGTGGGCCAGGACCTCGTGATTACCGAACCGGACTGCGGCACTACTAACGGTATTGAAGTTTCCGCATTCAAGGACGGTGACGATACTGTCATTCCTCTTGAAGAACGTTTGCTCGGTCGCGCCCCGGTCGAAGACATCAAGCACCCGGTGACGGGCGAAGTGATTGTGAAGGCTGGCGAACTCGTGACCGAACGCGACCTCCCGAAGATTTCCGCGACGGGTCTCGAACACATCAAGATGCGCTCCGTGCTCACCTGCGATTCCAAGAACGGTGTCTGCGCCAAGTGCTACGGCCGTATGCTGGCTTCCGGTCGTCCGGTTGACCTGGGCGAAGCCGTGGGCGTGCTCGCTGCACAGTCCATTGGTGAACCGGGTACGCAGCTTACCCTCCGTACGTTCCATATCGGTGGTGCTTCTTCCCGTTTGACTGTCGAAAGCGACAAGAAGGCTATCGTCGATGGCCGCATCGAACTCGAACAGGTCGAAACCGTGGAACACGAAGGCCAGAAGGTCGTCGTCTCCCGTATGGGCGAACTCGTTATCTTTGACAACACCGGCATCAACAAGGGCCGTTACCAGATTCCGTACGGTGCTATCATGCACGTCGAGAACAACGCTACCGTCAAGAAGGGCGACAGCATGTTCGAATGGGATCCGTACAACAGCCCGATTATCACCAACGTTGCCGGTACGATTGCATTTAGCAACCTTATTGAAAACAGGACTTACCGTATTGAACGCGATGAAATGACCGAAGTCGAAACTTGGATCGTCATCAGCGACAAGCAGCACGGTAAGAACCAGTTGCGTCCGGTCATCATCATCAATGATGAACGCGGCGAAAAGGTTGGCCACTTCATGTTGCCTGACGGCGCTATTCTCGCCGTGAAGCAGGGCGACAAGGTTACCTCCGGCCAGGTTATCGCGAAGCTCCCGCGTGCTGCTGGTAAGACCCGCGATATTACCGGTGGTCTTCCGCGCGTCGCCGAACTCTTCGAAGCCCGCGTGCCGAAGAACAAGGCCTTCATCGCTCCGACTGACGGTCTCGTCAAGTACGGTAACGAAGTGCGCAACAACCAAGAAGTTATTATTCAGCAGATGGACGGCAACGAAGTGAAAGTGCTGGTTCCGCGTGGCGTTCATCTGGCGGTCAATGACGGTGACCGTGTCCGTGCTGGTCAGAAGATCAGCGAAGGCAGTGTCGATCCGCACGATATCCTCGACGTTCTCGGACCCGAGGATGTGCAGCGCCACTTGGTGAACGAAATCCAGGCCGTGTATCGCCTGCAAGGTGTGGCTATTGCAGATAAGCACATCGAATGTATCGTTCGTCAGATGATGCGCAAGGTTCGCATTATTGATCCGGGTGAATCCGATCTCTTGCCTGGCGAAGAAATTTCCAAGACCCGTCTCCGTACCGAAAACGAACGTCTGCGCGCTCTCGGTAAGGCCGAAGCAAAGTATCAACCGATGCTCCTTGGTATCACTAAGGCTTCCCTTGCTACAGACAGCTTCATTTCTGCTGCCTCGTTCCAGGAAACCCAAAAAATCCTTACTCGCGCCTCCATCGAAGGTTGCGTGGATCCGCTCATGGGTCTTAAGGAGAACGTGATTATGGGTCGTCTGATTCCGTGCGGTACCGGTGCACGTCACTTGAGGAACGTCCAGGTGATTGACGCCGATGCCGACGAAATGGAAGAACGCTCTCGTTTGCAGAACGTACCTGCCGAAAGTCTCGATTCCGGTTCCGGAATCCAGTTGCTGGATAACGAAATCGGCTCTTCTGACGAGGAAGAATCGGATAATTAAGGTCAAGTACTTGAAAAAATTGGAAATAAAAACTATATTTGCACTCCAAAATCTAGGAGATTAAACAGTGCCAACTATTCAACAGCTCGTCCGTAACGGACGTGAACAGATCAGCAACAAGACCGCTTCCGTGGCCTTGAAGTCCTGCCCGCAAAAGCGCGGCGTCTGCACCCGTGTCTATACCAGCACCCCGAAGAAGCCGAACTCTGCTCTTCGTAAGATTGCCCGTGTGCGCCTTTCCAACAAGATGGAAGTTACCGCTTACATCCCGGGTGAAGGCCACAACCTCCAGGAACACTCCATCGTGCTCATCCGCGGTGGTCGTGTGAAGGACGTTCCGGGTGTTCGTTACCACATCATCCGTGGTACGCTCGATACCCAGGCAGTCAATGGCCGTCAGAACGGCCGTTCCAAGTACGGTGTTAAGAAGAAAGGTGCCGCTCCGGCCAAGAAGTAAGGAAAGGAAGTAATCTATGTCTAGAAGAAGAAAGGCTCTCCATCGCTCCATCCTCCCGGATCCGCGTTTCCATTCCACGCTCGTCACCGAACTCGTCGGTGTCGTGCTCAAGCAGGGCAAGAAGACGATTGCTGAACAGATCGTCTATACCGCTCTCGACCTCCTCGACAAGAAGGTTGAAGGCAAGGAAACCCCGCTCGAAAAGTTCGAAATGTGCCTTGAAAACATCAAGCCGCGTGTCGAAGTCAAGTCCCGTCGCGTTGGTGGTGCAAACTACCAGGTCCCGATGGAAGTTGCTCCGGATCGCGCCAAGGCTCTCGCTCTCCGCTGGCTCCTCGATGCAGCTCGTAACCGCAACGAAGCCAACATGGCAGAACGTCTCGCTGCAGAACTCGTTGCCGCCAAGAACAGTGAAGGCAACGCAGTCCGTAAGAAGAACGACACGCACAAGATGGCCGAAGCCAACAAGGCTTTCGCCCACTTCCGTTTCTAATTCTTGCGAACAAGCACAGAATTATCCTAGAGAGAGGCTCGCTTCAAAAGCGGGCCTTTTCTGTATTTATGCAGAACGCCGGGAAAAGAGTAAACTCATTCTTGCTGCTCTCGTCTTGCTTGTCATTGAGCAAGCTCATGACTCGGCGGGTATCAAATGAGAGTCCACGAGTGGTCTCTCGCTTGATACCCTTGGTTGTCATTCCCGCCTCCGAGCGGGAATCTCCATTATCCGATTAGGATTATCCAAAAAGGATAATCTTTTTTTTTAATAAAAAATGTATTTATGTTAATATGAAGTTTTTGCGAAATCTTTGCTTGTTGTTTTTGGCATTTGTAGCGCTCCTTTGTGGGTGCTCTCAATCTAATGAAGAAAAAATGAGAAGCGCAAAGCGGCTTGATGAGCTGAAGACTCTGCCTCTGGATACTGTTCTTTCGCGAGCGCTTGCGTTTTACGAGCAGTTCCAAGCGACGAACGACACGCTGCTACGCGATTCCATGAACGATTACAAGAGCCACTTTTTTGCGAGATGGAAACGATCCACGGATTCTCTCTGCGCAACGATTCCGGCAGATGATTCTCTGGCGGCTGAATTGCGAGAAATCTATGAAGCAGTTTTGAAATATTATTCAGAATATTATCTTAAACACATATATTGGTATTATAAGCTTGATACCGCAAGGCGTGAATCCCTTCTTGTGATGGTTGATAGCACGCAAAAGATAGAGCTGGAAAACTATGGTATTCGAGAAGCGGCGATTATGAGTATTCCGTTTGATGAAGTTTTGTCAGCCTTGAAAAAGGATTCTCTTAGTAGATCCAATGTAGCCTATAGATCCAATGTTGTCTATTTTGTTGAAATTGCCTATTTTGTTCAAAGTTTGCGGGTGCGTTATATTGATACTGTCGCCGCAGATATGGAGGCTTTGCAAAAGATTAATCCGTTCGGTATAAAGTGGAGTGAAGGAAAAGAAGCGATATCTGCCTGTATGGAAAAAACTCCGATAGGCCAGCAGGTTCTTGTTTTAAACAAGGAATATAAATCGTTATTGAACAATTTTATGAAAACGAAAACCCGTAGGGACAGCCATTTTTTGTTTCGAGAGATTTCCGTTTTGTCGCATTTTTGGAGTGGTTATTTTCCTTTTCACTCATTCCCGACCGCGTTGCGTGCGATATTTAATAAAAATCGTGATATGGTAAATTTATACGTGGATAACGGCTACATCCAAGGTTTGTTCGACTTGTCCAAGCGTTCGGGAAAATGGGAAGTTGTAATGTTTCGATCCGAATGGAAATATAGAGGCGACAAACGATGATTTTTGCAATTACTGTTGCACCGACAGTCTGTAAATACTTTGTGTGTTTGCTTCGGGAATGTCCAGCATGTGTTCGCCTCGGTAATGCGAAAGCAAGCTTTCACGCTACTCTCGGCTCCGTTGTCATTGAGCAAGCTCATGACTCGGCGGGTATCAAATGGGAATCCACGAGTGGTCTCTCGCTTGATACCCTTGCTTGTCATTCCCGCCATCGAGCGGGAATCTCCATTATCCGATTAGGATTATCCAAAAAGGATAATCCTTTTTTTAAATAAAAAATGTATTTATGTTATTATGAAGTTTAAGACAAGTTTATGACGATATGGTTCAGCTGGGGATAAAAAATCCCCATTCCAACGTTACCTTTTGGGGTGTGTTAGAATGGGGTGTTCAAGGTGCATTATGAACAAAATTTATTTAGCGCTCTGCGGAGAGCTTATAAATGCTCCGCGTGCTTGCCTTGGGGGCGTCGATAGCGTGCACGCCCGCGGCGAAGTGCTGCACCGGGCTCTGCCACAGGACGCGGCCCTGGTAGTCAAACTGCACGACGCTTGCCTTTAGCGCTTTGTCTGTTTGCATGTAGAGCTTGCCGTCTTGCAGGCGAAAGGAACTGCTGGCGGCCCTCCCGTTAATCATGATGCTAGTGTTGTCGCTCGAAGAACTTGAGCTTATGGCCTGGCTGCTGGAAGAGGCGGGTTCCATCGCCTTCATCTTGGCGATGCCCGCCTTCCAGGCGTCAACGGCGGCCTGCGACGTGTTGAGCGCCCAGTCGCCTTCGTTTGCTTCTTTGCTTTGGCTGAACCACATCACCGCAAAGACGCGAGAAAAATCGGTCGCGAAATGCTCGAACATGTCGGTAATCCATTCTGCCTTGTTGCCGCCCCTCTCGGAACTCGAAATTTCGGCGATGAACAGCGGCTTGTTGATGTTTGCGAGCGCGTTATATGCCTTCTTGAATACCTGCGAGAATGTCTGCCAGCTGGACCAGCTCTGGCACGTGCCCCAGTTGTAGCCGTCGATGGAAATGTAATCCACGTATTCGTCGCCGGGGTAGTTGCCCGTAAGCGATGTACCGCTGCCCTGGTTCGAGGCGTTCGTCGTCCAGACCCATTTGACGTTCGTGACGCCTTCTTCCTTGAAAATTTTCACGATATGGCGGAATGCTTCGGCGACGTTAGCGTCGGTATTGCCGGCGCCTGCCTTGCCTACGCCCCAGTCGTACCAGTCGCCGTTCGCTTCGTGGAGCGGCCTGAGCCAGATTTCTTCGCCGTAGGCCTTGACGCCCTTGGCGTAGTCGCGGATGTAGCTGTCCGCCTTGCCGTTGACCAGATCCTGCGCGTTGTAGCCGTTCGCCATCCAGGTCACCACAAGCGTGGAACCGTTGTTCTTGGCGACATCTGCGAACTCTTCGGTCGCATTCCAGTCATTCATGTCGAAAAGTGCGAAATAGCTGATGAGGTCAATGTGCGTGCCCTGCAAATCTTGGAATGCCTGCACGTTTTCTTGAGTGGGCTGCGGGTATTGTCCGGGCCCGCCGACCCAGGCGCCAACTTGGAATGCTAAAGCGGTCATGGGCAAAATTCCTAAGGTGAAGAGTAGTTTCTTGAACATGATGTTTTCGATGTTGTTGAAGGTGTGTTGTTTTGTCTTACCTAAAAGTAAGTAATGTCTCTTGTTTTTTCTCAATGAGATGTTTGCGTTTTTGTCAAAGTGTAACTAGTGTTATTATATTTTGAATATTCAGGGCTTGCCTGTCGTTTTGTCGTGGCAGGCTAATGGTTGTACCGAGATTATGATTTTTTCATTGTGGTGGGCGCGTTTTTATGACAGTCGAAGATTTTTGCAAGTGGATTGAATCGTCTAATTTCAAGGATGGAGACCGACTTCCGTCTGTGCGCGAGGTGGCTTCGTCCTTGGGCGCATCGGTGTTCACGGCTTTCCGTGCATACAAGAAACTGGTTGAGCAAGGTAAAATATATAGCGAACATGGTAACGGTTATTTTTGGGGACGTAAGCCCGAAATATCGGTTGCTGTACATGAGCGCGAGAGCGTCCGTTTGGAGCGTTTGTTGTTGGATGCCTGGAAATCCGGCAAGATTTCGGCGGATGGTCCGCTTCCGTCCATTAAGGATTTGTGCACTTCTTATGAAACTTCGCTTGGGGCGATGCAGCGGACGCTTGCAAAATTGCGCGAACAGGGAATCTTGGAGCGTAAAGGGCAAGGGCGTTACTACTTTAAAAATACAAAATCATCGTTGGCGGAACCGAAAGAAATCCTTCTGATTATGCGTTGTAATGCGAACGGGGACTTTAATTGCCTTGGCGAACGTGAACTGCAGTTTATGCACAATGTCTATGCGTCGGCTCATCGGCGCAATTTGAAACCCAAGGTGCTTGGCTATTTCGAGGAGGAAGGCGCGTTTCTGGATGCGGGCGGAAAGCGGATAATGCTGGAAGATTGCCGTGGGTGTTTCGGTGCTGTCGTCTCGACGATGCTCGTATTCGATATCAATAAGTTGTTTGCAAAACTTGCGATGACGCGTTTCCCTGTGGCGGTGTGGTGGGAACATCCGCTGTATGACATTCCGCGTGCATTGAAAAAAGAAAAGCGATTTGCGTTTTTTAATCTCGCCTTTGGTGAATTTCCGGGGCGTATTGTCGGGCGCTTTTTGAAGAAAAAAGGCTTGACGCAGATTGCTTTTGTGTCTCCGTATCACATGAGCATGTGGTCGAGGGACCGCTTGAAAGGTCTCAAGAATGTGGGGCTTGAGGTGTTCGAAGCGACTGATGCATCGCATGCGAGCCCTTATGACTTTATGCAGGAACCGCGTGCGCATGCCCGTTATAGACAAATTTTAATGTCGCTTGTGAAAAAAATCCCGCCTGTAGATGCGTGGGTTGTGTCTAATGACAGGGTCGGAGTCGAACTGATTTCGTTTGTGAACCAGGGCAAGATTCCGCGCCCGCCTTACATGGTCTCGTTCGACAACTCTACGGATAGCTACCGCAACCGCCTGGATTCTTTCGAATTCAACGTGGAAACGCTTGCAGAACAGTCCGTGTTTCACTTGATTTCGCCGGGGGTTACCTTGTATAAAAAAGGCGATTTCCGTGAGCTATCGGGACATGTTGTCGAGAAGTAAAGATATTTTTGTTCTTATATAGTGCAGGCGAGATTATATTTAAAGTAAAGGACTTTTAATCATGAAAACCATAAAGAAATCCATCGTACTTCTATTTTCAGCTTCGTTGCTGTTCCTTTGCGGTTGTGCCAAGAACCACAACGATATCATTCTTCATAAGACACAATCCTTTTGGACAGGAAGTCCGGCGATTGAATTGAATGTCCCGTATCCTGAACCGCTCACTTTTGAACTCCCGTCTGCTGAATGGACGCCTCTTAAAATTCAAAAGAAGGAAGGTGTAAATACGCGGGTCGAGCTTGCAGAAGGCGTGGCCGATTCGTATGTGAAGGTGGCGATTGAAGGCCAGACTAAGAGCTTATTCGAAAGCCTTGAAACCGAAAGCGGTGTGGATTTTGGCCAGTCGGATTCGTTGATTCTCGTGGGTCTTTTCGATCATTACAAGACGATGACTAAAGCTGAAAATTCCGATAAGCCGATTCAGTATAGCGAGACGAAATTCGAAAGGCAAGATGGCGATGCGTTTGCTTGGATGGAGACTTCAAATGGCCCTTATGGTGTTGCGTATGCGGTGCTCATGACGAAGAACAATAACTATTTCACGATTGAAGTCAATCAGAAAAATCGCGAGACGGATATCGAGAAAATTTTGATAGATATCGTGAAAAGTCACAAGACGTATTAACATTTGAATGATGAAAATGTGTTGGCTGCCGGTTCTATTGATGGCGATGTTCCTTTGCGGGTGCTCGCAGTCCAATGAAGATGAAGTGCGAAAAGCAAAACGGTTTGAGGCGTTGAAGGGACTGCCGTTAGATACAGTCCTTACGCGTGCGTATAAATTCTACGAGCAGTTCCAGGCGACGGGTGATACGCTGTTGCGCGATTCCATGAACGATTACAGGGACCACTTTTTTGCGAGATGGGAATTGTCTTCGGATTCTCTTTGCGGAACGATTGCGCTGGACGATTCTTTGGCGGCAGAATTACGCGAAATCTATAATGTTGTAATGGAGTTTGATGCTAAGCGTAAGTATCATTATATTCTTAATAGGGAAAAACGGGATTCTCTTCAGGCGTTTTTATATGAAAAGATGCAGAAAGTTAAGTTATTTGGTATTGATGATATTCTTGATGATTTAGAAAGACGTAGAGAAAATCTGGATTCAATGCGGGCTGTTCAAAATCAACGGGATAGCGCCGAGAACGCTGAGATTTGGAGTGTTCCGCTTGAAGAGGCTATATCCGGCATGAAAGAAGATTCTAGTAGTGTACATACTGTTAATTATTTTGTCCAAACTATGCAGGTGTTTTATGTTGATACTTCTGCTTCTGATATGAATGAATTGGATAAAATTGATCGGCATCGTATAAAGCTAGATGCATGGAAAGAAACGAAATCAGCCTGCTTAAGCAAAACACCGATGGGCCAACAGATTCTTGTTCTAAACAAGGAATATCATACTTTGCTGAAGAATTTTATGAAAACGAAGGTTCGTGTGTCTCGCCAAGAGATATATTCATATACTTTCTTTTTAGGAAAATACCCTTTCTGGTATCCGATGATTTCTGTCGTGCCGCTTCTTTGGGGTAACGGTTTTCATTTCGATTCGTTTCCGACCATGCGAAGTGCCTTGTTCAACAAAACTCATGATATGGTGATATTGAGTGTAGGGGAAGAGGGTGATTTAGGAAGGTGTTACTATTTATCCAAGAAAAACGGAAAATGGGAATTGGTAATGCTTAAGCGTGGATGTGTAGATTCGAGCGGATTTTTGAAATATGCGTAGTTTATTTGTAATAATTGTTTTGATGCTCATGGCTCATGCTTTTGCACAGAACCCTGCTCTGGATTTGCAGGATTCGCTAGAATATGACCGTTTAGATCCTAGTATAAAAGAGGAATTTGAAGAATTAAAAAAATGGTCCGCCATAAAGGATAAGTGCATTTTGCAGGAATACTGTTATAATTGCAATGTCTATGATGTGAAACCTTATACACCGTACGGATTTACGGTAGAGGCTGCTTACGCAGGACCATCAGTATTGAGCATACATCTTTTGGGGTACAGGAATTTTTATATAAAGCATAAAGTCCTTGTTGGAATACCTTTAGTGTCTGCTGATATGGACTTTCGTGATGGTTTCAAAATTTCTGATGAGGGATTGCTAGGGGTCCTTGCCCTAAGCTCTAGATCAGGAAATACGATGATTTGGGTGTGTTACCTGTTGCTTGGTAATTCCTACTTGCCATTGACAGAAAATGATAGAGTGGGGTTGTTTGAATCTCACCATATTATTGATTACTTGCTTTATGATTTGAGTAGTGATTTACCTTGGGAATTTGGTTGGTCACAGGCTGCGGGCTTTAGGTTTGTTTATGCGAAGGGCGATAGGGATGGTACATATTATCTTGACTTAGGGGCCAATGTTCGATGGACCAATAGGTCTTTCCGCTTCGGTGTATTTGTGCAATGGGGCATGACGGGAACACATACGTAATTTTTTTGAGTTATTGTTGTTTTGAAGTTGAGTTTTATTCGATTTTTTCTTTGCTGTGTTTTGATTTTTGCGACTCAAGCGTTGGCTCAGGAACCTGCTCTGAATTTGCAGGATTCGTTGGCTGAGGATTCTTTGCGCGTTGATTCACTACATGTTGACTCTCTTTCGAAAATTTCGTTGACTGCTGATATTGATGCGAACAATGTAGTTGATACGAATAAAGTTGAACATATTGATGCTGGAATTGAAAAAACATCGGATGCTAAGTATGAATATTTTCCGAGCGGTTTTTTTATGGAAATCGCTTATCATGCTCCATCAGTAATTCAAATTCCGTTTTTTGGAATAAGAAATAATAGACGTCTTTGGGGAAAAGATGGCGTAGGTGCTGGCATGACAGCTTTATCTGTAGATGTAGATATTCGGCCAGATGGGGTAAGAATTTCGGATGAAATGTTGTGGGCTTTTGTTTTATCTGTGTCGATTTATGGAAATCCCAATGATCCTACTATTAACAGAGAAAAACGTGAGATGATTTCAGAATGGGTGGAATACATAATAATTGGCAATACTTATTGGGCTCTGTCTGAAAAATCTAGAATTGGACTGTTTGAATCACACCATTTCGTTGATTATGGAATTAGTAATTTGGTTTATTCCGAAGGCTGGGAATTTGGCTGGTCGCAAGCTGTTGGACTTAGGTTTGTTTATTCAGGAAACGCAAAAGATGGCGGAGCTTATATTGATTTGGGAGCACATGCAAGAATTACAAATAAGCATTTTCTTTTTGGTGTATTTGTGCAGTTAGGAATTTTTGGCAATTATAAGTAAAAGTCACTAAAACTTTACTGGATCCTTCCTCTGTCTCCTTACAGGATCCAGAGTCAGGATGACGGAGAAGCATTAACTAATAACTAACAACCAATGACTAACTACTAACCACTAACAACTAAATCTTCACATTTTTTTCTAACCACTAACCACTAATCACTAACCACTTTTTTATATTTAGAACACAAAAATTTTCACTTTAACAGAAGGTTAATAAAATGGCTAAAATCGCTAAAGTTTGGGCTCGTCAGATCCTTGACTCTCGTGGCAATCCCTCTCTCGAAGTCGATGTTACTCTTGACAACGGTATCGTCGGTCACGCTGCTGTTCCGAGTGGCGCTTCCACCGGTGAACGCGAAGCTTGCGAACTCCGCGACGGTGACAAGAAGACTTACTGCGGCAAGGGCACTCTGACTGCCGTGAAGAATGTCAACACCAAGATTGCTAAGAAGATCAAGGGCATGGATCCGTCCAAGCAGAAGGATGTCGATGATGCTATGATCGCTCTCGACGGCAACCGCATGCTCAAGAACACCCTCGGTGCAAACGCCATCCTCGGCGTTTCCATGGCTGTTTGCGTTGCTGCTGCTAAAGACGCCAAGATGCCTCTCTACAAGTACATCGCCAAGATGCACGGCACCAAGAAGCTCACGCTTCCGTGCCCGATGTGCAACGTGATCAACGGCGGTGCTCACTCCTCCGCTCCGATCGACTTCCAGGAATTCATGATCGCTCCGGTTGGCGCAAAGACGTTCTCCAAGGGTCTCCAGATGGTGACCGAAATCTTCCACGCCCTCAAGGCTGTGTTGAAGAACGATGGTTTCGATACGACCGTCGGTGACGAAGGTGGCTTCGCTCCTGGCGTTTCTATCAAGCCGGCTAAGAACAAGTTTGGTTACGAAATCACTGGCGTGATGACTCTCGAAAAGGCTCTTGACGCTCTCAAGACTGCAACCACCAATGCCGGTTACAAGTTCGGCACTGACATCAAGATCGCTCTTGACGTTGCTTCTTCTGAATTCTGCGACAAGAACACCAAGGCTGGCAAGCCGGAAACCTACACCTTCAAGAAGAG
>JAEEGK010016456.1_pt1 | contig 16253 bp, 9 predicted proteins | sample 8958771 | NCBI WGS metagenome assembly JAEEGK01 (sample SAMN16246547, study PRJNA631951) | gut metagenome | biome: gut microbiome; feature: rumen; material: SC-attached | host: Bos | place: Iran: Karaj | collected 2018-10
CCCAATCCCCAATCCCCAATCCCCAATCCCCAATCCCCAATCCCCAATCCCCAATGATTTAAACAATTTGAATCTTTATTAATTAAATTCTTGTTTTAAATATTAAACTAATTTAATATAAAAAAATAATGAATAAAAAATATAAAAAATGTTATATTTTTTTATGGATTTTTGAGAATTAATGTTTAATAATAATTTTTATTTATAAAAAAGAAATTAAATAATCTTAATCTAATAATGACAATTCGAATTCCTTCAATTAATCAAAATCCAAATAGAAAATTTGAAGATTTATTTAATAAAAAAAATAATAAATCATTTAATACAAAACTTGCAACTCAATATATTTATAATCCTTTAAAAATAAAAAATGAATACATAAAAACAGATGGTAATCATACAAATAATAATATACAATTAAAAGGAATTAATGAATATTTTCCAGTTAAAACAGATGTTAATTTAAGAACTAAAATGAATTTTAATTTTCGTGATAAAAATATAAAAATAAAGCTTATTAAATTTAATAAAAATTTCCCAATTTCTTTCAAAAATAAAGAACAAATTAAATTTAAATCTACATATCAAGTGAATAATAATAGAAATAGAGGTTCTGATTTTTTAAAATATATTGATAATAATGGATTTAGGAAATTTAATCCTCAAAATATTCCAATTAAACCTAATTTTAAAACATTTGATGATTTATCTTTTAATCATTTAGTAAATAATCAAAAAAAAAATAATACTTTAGAGCTTCAAGTTCCAAAAAATAATAAATATGTGGAGAATAATATTAAAGAAGATTCTGAATCTAGTAAAGAAGAAGGAGAATTAAGTTTAGGTGATGTCGCTGATATTATTACTTATTATTCATTTAAAAAAGAAAAGAAAGAACACAATTTTTTATTTTATAAAAATGATTATAATAAATTTCACTCTGGTAAAAAAAATGATTACTTAAAATATTTTTTATAACACCTAATGAATTATACTTTGATATTAATTTAATTATTTTATTAAATGAAAGATTTTCAATAAATATTAAATACTATTTCATTACCAAAAACTAAATTAACTTAAGTATACTTATCACCTTTCTATAGAAATAAAAATTATTAAAAAAGAAATAAATTATAAAAAAAGAAATAATAATCTTTTAGATAATTATTTCTGTTTTTCAATACTAGAATATCTCTTATTGATAAAAGCATTAACCAATTGATTATAATTAAAAAAATAATTAATAAAAAAAAATAAATTTAAAAATGTTAAAAAGTAAAAAATTTTGGTCATATGAAATATGTGAAAAATTTAATATAACAGAAGAAATGTTAAACAATTATAAAAAAAAAGGAAAATTTTATGAGGATGGAATGTATTTTTATGAGCAAATAGGAACAGGAGCACATCCTGCAATAAAAGCAACTCAAGGGACAGTTCCAACAGTTATATCATTTCAAAATGTTTTAGTTGATTTAAATACTTTAAAAATTTTATTTATGTTATTATCATCATCAAAAGTAACAACATTAAGATTTTCATCTAATAAATTTAATTTAAATAATTTAGAATTTATGATTGATTCTTTATTAAATAAACCTAATGGTGTTTATAATTTAACTTATGAATGGAATGATAAATTTATTATTGATGGAATTGAATATTCTTTTAATGATATTAATCATGTTGTTGATGAAAAATTATTAAATGATTTAAAAAAAACAGAAGATTTAATTGTTTCTTTAGTTACTAAATGTCCAAATAAATTAGAAGCTTTATGTTTAAGAGGAAATCTGATTGGAGATAAAATTGCCACTCAAATATTTGAAGGATTAAAAGATACAAATTCAACTTTAAGAATATTAAATTTATTTAGAAATAATTTAACTAATGAATGTATTAAAAGTTTTAGTGAAATGTTAATAGTAAATAGAAGATTAGAAGAAATTAATTTTGGAAGAAATAATTTAAGTGATGAATGTTTAGATTTAATAAAAGAAAATTACGGTTTATTTCCAATGACTCCTGAAGAAGTTGAAGAATATAATAAAATTAATAAAGAAAGACAGGAAATTATTAAAAAAAATGAAAAATTAAAAGCATCAAAAAAACCTGAATTAGAAGTTCCTTATTTAGATGAAATGAAAGAAATTGATGGTACTAATTATAGAGTAAAAAATAATTCTTTAAAAATTATAAATTTAATTCAAAATCAATTCACTGGAAATTCTTTTGAAAATATTAAAGTTCTTTTAGATGGTAATGATGATTTATTAATGACTGTTGATTATAAAATTTATTCTGAAGAACAAAGAAATGCTTTCACTGATACAAATGGTAAATATGTGAATAGAATATATTTACTGAAATAAAATACATTTTTTAATAAAAATAATTTTAAGAATACTTGAAAATAAAATTTAAATTTATTTTATTATAATTTTTTTATTCATTTTTATTTTCTTCCTCATTTAATTTTTGTACTATTTGGAATTTAATTTCTTCAGGAATTAAATTTATTAAATCAACACTTGTTTTTAATAATTTTTTAAGATTTTCTTCATAACTTTTCCAAACAAGACAATATAATAAAATAACAATACATAATAAAACAATATAAGTAGAAACATTAAGTAATTTAATTTGATTAATAAAATCGTCAAATTCATCATTCATAAGGGAAATAACAGTTTTATACCATGGTCTAATTACATTTTTAGCAATACTATTAATTTCTTTAAATTCAATAGAATTCCATAAATTTGTATTTGGTTTTGAAGGATCAATGTATAATATTCCAATATATCTTATTAATTCAAAATATCTTGAAATTACTGCTTTAAATCCATTTCTTAAAGTTCCTAAATATGTTGAAGTAGTTTCAAATAAATTATCTAAATCTATTTCTGTTGATGTACTATTATCTACATTTTGTGCTATTGATGTTATATCATTATTTAAATAATTATATAATTTAGTATTATAATTTCCTTTTAAGAAACAACTTGTATTATATGATACAATAACTAAATTTTCAAATGTATCACTTAATGATAGGAAAGTATAGGTAAAAATATCTAAAATTTTTGCTGGATCTGTTTCATTATATATTGGATATGTATTATCATATAAAAAAGATTTAACAACATCTAAACTTAAAATAATATCACTTTGACTATATTGAGTTACATTAAATACATCAGTAAATTTATTTATATTTTTCATATTATTTCCATTATATAGAAATTTAAATATCATATATGCTTGTAATACAGTAAAGAAAATAACCATTTTCACATAATTTAATAAATACTCACTTGAAGATTTTAATGATTGTTTATATTCATTTTTAGTTTTAAATTTAATAATATTTATATCATCAGGTTTAATATTAGTAGAATAATCAACCATAGATTCTTCTTCATTTTCTTCATTCCCAAAAAATTTATTTAATAATTTATTTACAAAAGATTCAGATGAATTTTTTAATTCTTCAAACTTTTTTTTTTTAATGGTTAAAAACAAATCAATAGGTTTTTCTCTATCATCGATAAATCTAGTGATAAGTTTCCATAGAATAAATAAAGAGAAAACAGCAATAATAAAAGAAAAAATGAAAATAATAAGAACAATTTTACTACTTTTAGCATGACTTTTAACATCATCGACTAAAAGAACAGTAACATTTCTCCAAACTAACAAATAATCATTTAATAAATTCATCATTAATTCATAAGCATTTCTATCTTCCATAGAAACATTAGTTGAAGCATCCATAACTCTAGAAACATAATAGATTGAAGTTGGTATTCTACTCATAGCAATACTAAAAGGTTGATGTTCAATAGTTTCTTCTTTATTACTTTTAGTTCTAATATATACTTGAGTATTAGATATATATTTTTGATATTCTTTACTAAAAGTTACAGTAGCATTACTATAAAATGAATATGTTTCTGAAAAATCCGAACGACAATCTGCCATTTCACTCATCATTTCTTTTATATAATCTTCTTTTGTCATTCCTTCATCTAAATTTACATATATTGGATCTGGACTTTGTGCTAAAATAGCTTCTGTAATAAAAAATTTAGTATATACTAATGTATTTAATATTTTAAATGCTTTATCCATATATCCCATTCTTGCATCTGAATCATATATTGATTTTAATGATATTGCAAATTCAGCACTTATTATTCCACATATTGATATAAAGAATATTAAACTAAATATTGTTATATATGTTACACTTTTTTCATTAAATATATTACTTAATGATGCACTTGTATCAGTAGAAAATTCATTTGAAAAACTATTATTTGAATTTTCATTTGTTGATAAATTAGATAAATTATTTGTTGTTGTTGATGAAGCATTTGAATTAGCATTATTTGGATCTAAATTATTTTCTGCATTTTGCTTTGCTTCAACTCTTTTTCTTAAATCAGGATGGGCTTTTAATTTTTCATCTATTCTTTTTATAAAAGAACTTATTGATATTTTTATTACTGGTTCTTGGGCTTTTCCAACTGGATATTTTTCTTTGTTTGGACGATGTTTTTCTAAAGAAATTTCATTTCCATAAAATGGTAATGTAAATATAAAATTTTTAACATCTTCTGATTTTCTATTTTGCATTTCTATTATTTTTTCTTTTGTTAATTGATTTTCTATTTTTTTCTCACCATCATCATTTGAATCATCATCATTATCATAGTCTTCTCCATTTTTAGATTTTTTCTTTTTTGATTTTTCTTTCTTTATTGTTACTTTATTTTCAATATTATTATTATTATCTGTTGTGGAATTACTTTGTAAAATTCCAGTATCGATTAAATTTCTTTTTCCTGTTTTTTTAGTTACTAAAATAGTTCTTATATAATTTAATCTTAATACATCAAATAAAACATGTTTAGTCGAATTAGGTTTAAATTCATTTGGATCAATATTTCCTCTTTTATTATCAACTTCAGTGAATCTAAAACAATAACCTAAAGTTTCTTCTTCATTATATTTCATCCTTGTAATTAATAATAAATACTCTCTGGTTTTAGAAATTTTAATTAATTCATTAACATCTTCTTCTTTACTTCTTTGATTATCATTTTTAGGATAAATTATATCAGGCATTACCCAAGTTATTTTTCTAGGTTCTTCTTCATATTCAGTGTATCTTTCATAAAGTGAAATTGCTTCTAAATTATTTTCACTTCTTACTAAGACATTCATATTAATTACATATTTTTTTAATAAATCCATTGATAAACCTAAATTTATTGCACTTGATGAAATAGAATCAACTGAAAAATCATCTTTTGTTAAAACATAAAAAGCATAAATTGATTTAGTATCTTTTGCTTCAAATTTACTTCTAATAATATAAGTATTTGAAAAATCATCATCATTATAAACAGTAAATCTAGCATTAATTGGTATTAAATAACCAACTTTTGTTTTTGGTAAAATAAATATTTGTTTTTTATCTGAACTTCTATAATTTTCTTTATGAGATGATAATTGAGAATGCATTTGCTTTAATCTTGATGCTAACATTTTTGAATGATCTTCAGCATAAATTGAAGGCATTAATGTTTCAATACTTTTTCCTATTAAATCTTGTTTTATAAATCCTAATAAATATATTATTGAATTTGAACATTGAATTATACTACAATCTCCTTTTTCATTTGTTCTACAATATAATACATAATCTTGATTTTCTAACAATATATCTAAATTATTTATATCAAATTTTTCATCATCTACTTTTCTTGATTCATAATGTTGTTCTTCATTTAATTTTTTTGTTATTTCTTCACTTCTTTTTTTATTTCTTAATATCTCTCTTAAGAAATAAGCATATAATTGTGCTATTGATTGATTTTCTAAATCTATTTTTTTGTTTTTTAAATCATTTTCCCATAGTAAATTTATTTCGTTTAAAAATTTATTTAATTTATTTCCTAATAAAAATAGTTTGTTTAAATTTAAATTATTTGTTAAATTTGCTGCTAAAATTCCCCAAAATTCACCATATAATTTTGTAGTTGTTTCTACTAAAAATTTTAATCTTTGATATTTTTGTTCTATAGTATCTTCTACTTTTATCATTTCATTTCCATCATTAACATCATTTACTTTATTATTTGATGATTGAATATTTTGCTTTATACAATAAATAATATAATCTTCTGTTAATGTATTTTTTTGCTTTTCTAATTTTGATAAATATGTTTTTGCGGCATTTAAATTATATTTTTTCTCATAATTAAATTGAACAAATATCATTAAGAGAAGTCTACTATTAGGAAATTTTTTTATTCCTAAATTAAAGTAATTATTCATATAATGAAGTAAACTTGTTTTTTGAATTGTAAAATTATTTGAATTTTCTAAAAATTTTTTTAATGGACATTCTTCATTTAAACAAGTTTCTTCATGAATTGAAACTACTCCTTTAAGTAAAATTTCATTTTTTGTTCCTGCATTACTTTTATTTGATTTTCCACTTTTATTTTTATCAATAAAATTATCAATTAATTTAATAATATATTTAGTTCTAGTTAAATATTCATTTATATTATTAAAATTTGAAGAAGCATAAACAAAAGATTCACTTTTTTTCCTATAATAAATAATACTAAAAGTAATAATTAACGGATATCCAAAACATAATAAATAAATATTTCCATTTATTGAAGAATTTTCAGCTAATTTATTAATTAATAAAACTAAATTTGTCCAAAAAAAAGAAGCATTTCTAACAGAAATAATACATTCAAGAACATAATTATTATAAGTTGGTTCATCAAAACCTTTTTTTACATTAAATAATGAAAGTAATAACATAATAACAATACTAATATATTCATCTTTGATAAAAATATATTTTAAAACCATAACTAATTTAGTAAAATATAAAAAAGAATCACTTGAAGTATTAATTTTAGTAGTTGCCTTTTTAGTATTAAAAGGATTAAAATAAAATATTACACTTATAATAATTAAACAATAAAAAATAATTGTAAATATTAAACTTAAAACTGCATATAAATAATGTAATCCTTTCCAACATTTAATTGGATTTTTTAATAAATAAATATGTTCATTTTCACATTTTAAAGGGAGTAAAATTAATTCATTAACAGGAATCATTAAAAATATTGTTAAAGGAGTTGTAAAATATCTAGTGAATATAATTCCAATTTGATAAAATTTACTATTTGTTTTATTAAATTTAATAACCATTGAAAGAAGTAAACAATGAAGGAAAATATATCCTATTAAAGCACAATAAATTATTATATAATAATCATAATTAACATAAACTAGAAGAGGAGTAATTCTAGGAGCTCCAATTATAAGTTTAATATTTTTTATTTTATTTGTTGAAATGTTCCAGTTGTTCATATGAGGAGTTGTAAATGAATAAGAAACTAATTGAAATGTTTCTAGAATTAAAAGTAAAGTACAAAAAAACATATTAATATCCTTTTTACGAAGAACAATATAGTAAAAATTAAATATTTTTGTCTTTAAAGTTACTTCATCATTTGAATTTAAATCTTTAGATAATTTTGGATTTTTTTCATATGTGTTTTCCATTAATTTTAAAAAACATTTTAAGAAAATTTTTAATAATAATTTTTAAACAAAACATTAAAAAAAATATTATTCAAATGAAATATTGATTCAAGTTAAGATGATGAAAAATTAATTGTATTTTATAAAAGAAAAGGAAGAGAAATTTTGAAATTATTAAAAGAATATCAAACTATTGATATTTAACAAAAAAATTAACTAAAAAAAGCCTAAAATAAATATACTTAAAAATAAAAGGAATTTATCTTTTACAATACATTTAATTATATTTTAAGTAGAATTGATTCAAGTAAATCTAAAACTGGAAATTATTGAAGTACTAATAAAGTTATATCTAAATATTTTCATTTGGGATATAATAATAATATTTAGTAAAAGTAATATTAATAATAATGATAATGATTATAATAATAATAATATTAATGAAGGATTTCAACAAAAGAAAAAAAATGATAATGAATCTATTTTACCTATGTTATTTCCATATATTAAAGAAAAAGATTTTCAAATGAAAAGTTTTAATCATGAAAAAAGTGAAGTCAAAAATTAGAAGTTATAAGAATAAACAAGAAAAAAGAATAAGAAGTAATATTAATAATAAAATTAAAAAATATGTTAAAGAATTAAATACTTTTAGAGATAAATCAAGTATAAGATGATCTTGTTCTTATTTAACTGACGATGAAAAAAAGAAGAGAAATTAAAGTAAAAAATTATAGATGTGTCCAGAAGATTTTAAAAGAGTTTTTTGGAAAAGAACTTTAAATAGTTAATATAAAAAAAGAAAGTTCTAAAAAAGATAGGAATATTTTCCTAATATATTTAAAGAAAATGATTATGAACATCAATTTAGAACTTTTGATACAACAATAGGTTTCTAAAAGAAACCTAGTAAGAAAAAAAAATATAAATTATTTATTAATTATTTTAATTTAATATATATAAAAATGCAGTTAAAATTTTATATTATTTATTGATATTTTAATTAATAAAAAATTTATTTTTTTTTTCTTAAACAATAACTGTATTATGTCAAAAATTAAGATATAAAGAGTGTGTGTTCTTCTTGTTTTCAGAGATTTGTTAAAATTTAATTAATGTAGTTTTTTTGTTTTAAAATTCTTAAATAACAAAACATATATTATTATAAATTGAAAAAAAAAAAATATTTCAACTTCAAATTCCCTATAATATATATTTTTGATTAAATAAATTAATCTACAAATCCTGTGTAAAAATTCTCCAAAAAAAAAAAAAAAAAAAAACTCAAATTTTAAAAAGTTAAAAAATTTTTTAATACCCAACACTATGAGCTAAAATAAGATGAAAATTATTACCTAACCCTAATAAACTTCTTAATTCATTTTCATCACCAGCTCCAAATCTCGCAATACTTTTCATACCATGAAGAGTAGCATAAATATAAATATTTTGTGAAATATACCCAGCATCAAAGCAAGAAGCTTTCATACAAATTTCATCATTTTGAAAAAATTCTGCAATATGTTGACTAGGATATTTTTTCATAATATCATAATCAGAGAATAAAACAATATTAACAGAAGCATTTTTCACAAAATCTTGCATTCCAGTTTTTTCTCTATAATCACCTTCTTTAACTAAATGTAATACATTTTTATCAGTATCATATTTATAAATAGCTTTATCTGTAAAAACAAAAAAGCCATTTAAATACATATATGTGGCACAAAATGATGGAACTGTTTTATATGCTAAAAATGTATGAGGTTTTCTCTCTTTATTTTGACGGTTGTTACCATATGCTGCCCATAGTAAATTTGATAATTCTTCGTGATCAATTGATTTTGATGTGAATTCACGAGATGAATGACGTGATTTTAATGCTTGCATAAATTCTCCTTCTATTTTTGGAGGAGATAATTTTATTGTTTTTTCCATTTTGTTATTTTTTTTTATAAAGGTTTTTTATATTGTTTTTAAGAATTATTTTTTTTTAAGTAATTGATTAATTGAAAGGTAGTGTTGTAATTTGTTTATTTTTTATTTTAGTTTTTTTTATTTTTTTTTTATTTTAGAGATATAAATTTTATTTATTTTATAAATTATTAATTAATTAAAAAATTAATTTTATAATAATATATATATTATTAAGGGGCAATATTAATCTTAATAATATCTTCCCCAATTTTAATTAATGTTTCCTCTTTAATATTATATTTTTGAGAAAGAACTAACCAAGCATTATTACCTTTAATATTCCAGATTTCTTTTTCTTTATCAAATACAATACTACAATAATTTTGTTTATTAATTCCATCTAAATACTTTATTTTAATTCTATCATTCTCATTATATCCAATTCTTAATTCTTGTCCGTTTTCTACATTATTAATAAGAACTTCAGTTCCTTTTGTTTCATTTTCTTCATAAATTCTAAGTTTAAGATTATAAACTAAATTATTAAAATTTCCATTATTAGAAGGAATAATATAAATAATAGTTTTATTTAAAACAACAGCTTTATTATTTATAAAAGAAAAACCATTATCTGAAATATTAATTAATATAAATCTACCTCCTTTATTGTTATCTAGAATAGGTTGAATGAAATATTTTTGACAATTAATATCATAAGAAAAAGCAAATAAAGTTTTAGTAAAAGTTTTATTATTATATATAAAAGAAGTATTATTTAATATATAATCATTATAATCTTTTTGTTCAGAATAACCAAAAAAAGTAATAGTATCTTTTGCTTTTCTTCTACTAAATTTAATTAATCCTAAAGGACCAATTATTAATTTATCTAATAATATTTCTCCTTTTAAATTTTCTAAATACAAATTTATTTTTCCTTTTCCTTCACTATCAACTAAGTTATTTTCTGTATTAATATTTTTTAAATTTTTAATATATGTTATTTCAAGTAAACTTTCTCTATTTAAAATTTTATATTTTTTAGATAAATATTTTAATATTTTATTTTCAATAATATTTCCATTTTGTTCAAATATACTTAAGACAGAACAACTTTTCTTTACATTTCCAATTTTATTTAAATGAATTGTTTCATAATTCATTACTGATTGTCTATGTTTAAATTTACTTAAATTTGGAGGAGGGTTTAATTTTTTTACTTTTTTTTCTAAATTTTCTAATTTACATGATTTTAAAGTTAAACAATCACCCTTATCTTTTTTTTCTTTTCTTTTAAATTCAACATTTACTTTTTTAATTGTTTGTTTTTCTTCCATTTTAAACTTTAAATTTTTTTCTAGTTTTATTTTAGGAATTGATTTAATTGAACTTGAATAATTTTTTCTTGGATTTAAATGAGTGTTTTTTTTATAAAAAGTAAAATTTAAATCACTATTATTATTATTAATGGATTTTTTATTTTCTAAATCTCCTTTTTCATCTGAATAAATAAATCTTAAATTTTCACATGGTGATTCAGTAAAATATTTTTTCTCAAAGTCTAAATTTTTTTTATTTCTTGAATTTATATTATTATTAGTTTTAAATGTTATTTTTTCTTCATTTTTAAAATCTTTTAATTCTTTAATTATCTCTTTTGCTTTTTTATTTTGAATTATAATTGGATTATTATTTAAGTTTTTGTTTGAATTTTTATTAATTGATTTTGTTTCATTATTATTCTTTGAAGTAATATTAAATAGTTCTTTTTTTGTTTTATTATTTGAATATTTTAATGGTGATGATATTAAATTTATTTTAGACTCTATAACATTTAAATTATTATTGTCTTTTCTACAAATACAACAAAAATTTAACATAATTTTTTTTATTTTTAAATTGATAATTTTTTAATAATCTCTTATAATTAATTTTTTTATTTTAAATTATATGTCTTAAAAATTTATATAATAAATATAAAAAATAAATATTACATTATTTATTATTTGAAGTTTCTTTTACTTCCTTTTTTTCTGTTTAGAATTTCTTGATGAAACTCTTTTAAAAAAATTATTTATTTATCATTTCAAAATATCATTATAATCTTATTATTTTCAACAACATTTAAACCTTCAAACTCTTCGTAGGTAATAAAGAAAAATAATTTTTTTTAATTTATTAATTTAACCTTATTTTAAATTTATCATTAATAATATGTCAAATAATTATTTTCTTTATTTTTCTTATCTGAGAATTTCCAAATATTTATTTTTAGATATATTTTTCATTAATCTAAAGATTAATATTTTTCCTTTTTTCTTATTTTGAAATTTCATCTAAAAAATTATTGAAATTTATCACTTATCAAAAACAAGTTATTCTTTTCAAAAATTCAATTTAAAATTTAATTCCTAATAATAAAATGAAAATACTTTTATCAAAATTCAAATAATAATAATATAAAATTTAAATATTATAAAGAAATATTTTTCTTTTAATTTAAATGTAAACACAAAAAAAGAAAAAAATTAAATAAAAATAATAATAAAGAAAAATAAATTAATGGATTCCCCATCAAAAAATGATGATGAAAGAAACGAAAGAATTCAAACATATTTAAAAATAAAAATACCAGAAATAAAAGATAAATTATATTTCACAGTAGAAGATAATAAAAAAATTTTTGTATTACATGATCCAATAATAAAAGTAGAATCAGATAAATCTCAAAAATATGAAATAGATAAAATATTTGAAGATGATACTCCTTATTATCAAATATATGATGAAATAACAAATAATTGTATAAAAGATAGTTTAAAAGGAGTTTATTATACTTTTATTGCTTATGGTGATTCAACAAGTGAAAAAAATGAATTAATTTTAGGAAAAAAAGATTCTGATGAATATAGTAATACTAAAGGAATGTTTCCTAGATTAATTGAAGATTATCTTAAATTAAAAGATTCAGAAAATATATCTATTAAAATTAATTACATTGCTGTTAATGGGAATAAAATTATTGATTTATATTCAATAAATCAATTAAATTCTAAAACATTATCAAGAATAAACCAAAATGAAATTCTTACTAAATATTCATTAGATATAAAAAGTAATAATGAAATATTAAAAGAAATAACAATGGCAAATTGTAATAATATTAAAGATATATTTTTCCTTAATAATATAATTTCAATATTAGGTAAATTAGATGAAGGTACAAGTCATTTATTAAGTTGGTCTCATTTTTCATTTATAATAAATATATTTAATAAATCAGGAGAATTAATATCAAAAAATACTTTTATTGTCTTAGCAGGAAATGAAAAAATAAATACAAAAATAACAAATCCACATTCTCATAATAAAAACACAATAGGAAATACAAAAAATAGAGTAGATATAGCTTATACATATGAAGATATATTAAATAATTTAAAAAGTAATCAATTAACAGAAAATGAAGCAGAAGATTTATTAAGTCAAAGTAAATTAGTTACTGTTTTATCAAAGACTTGTTTTATGGAAAGATTAGGTGGAAAAAAAATAAAAAGAAAATTTAAAATAATTGGTACTATATTTCCTAATACTGGTGTATTTACTAATGTAAAAGATACATTATTTTTTTTATTTGATTGTAAAAAAATAGTAAGAAATAGACCTAAATTAACTGCTAAAGAAATAGAAAATTTAAAGAAATTAATGCAAGATGAAGATGATAAAAAAGATGATATAATATTTAATTTAGAAAGTAAATTAAAAACTCAACAAAAGGAAATTGCAGAATTAAATAATAGAGTAAATTTAAAACAAGAAAAAATAGATTTAATAATAGAAAATTATCAAAAACAAGTAAATTGTTTAGTTAAAGAATTTGGTTTTCATGGAGATGTTAATATATTATTATCTAAAAATGAATATACTAAAGAAGCTATTTTAGCAAATAAAATTAGAAATGCTCCTGATAATAATAGAATAAAAGAAAATAGATTAAAAGAATTAGAAGAAAAAATAGAAAAATTATTACAAGAAAAACAAAAAATTATTGATTTAAAAATTATGAAAGAAAATGATGATACTCTTTCTAAAATTTATGATGAGATTAAAGAAAGTAAAATAGAAGAAGAAAGAAAAATTAGATTTAAAAATGAAAATTCGAAAGAAATTGAAAATTTAAAAAAAGAAAATGAAAATTTAATGAAAGAAATTGAAAAATATAAAGAAGAAAATGATAATAAATTTCAAATAATTAAAAATTTACCTAATATAATTGAAACAAATATTCAAAATTATGATAAAAAAGAAGAAGAAAATGAAAAATTAAAAAGTAAATTAACTAAACATTATCAAAAGGAAATTTCAGAAAAGGGGAAAAAAAATAAAATAGAAAAAGAAGAATTAAAAGAAAAATATGAAATATTATTACAAGAAAAAGATGAAGAATTAAAAAAAAAAGGAGAAATATTAGAAGATATATCTAAAAAAATATTATTAGATAAAGGAAGTTATATAGATGAAATAGTAAGATTAAATGATACTTTTGATGATATAATATCAACATATAAAATATGCTTTGATCAAAGGAAATTTGGAACAAATGTTAATAATATAAATAATTATAATATTTTCCTAAAATTAAAAAGTGATTTTGATAAAACAATAGATAAAGATGCTTTAAGTATAAATAAATATCAATATCCAATATTATATAAAACACTTAATAATGATAAAGTAAAAGTAAAAAGAAATTCTCAATATTTATTTAAGGATAATGAAGAAAATAAAGAAAATATATTATTATTAAGTAAAATAAATTCAGATGAAAAAGAATTTAAATCTCATCCTAAAGAATATAAAATATTTAAAGATTTAATTAAAGAAGATGAAGAAGTAGAAACAATGGATAGAGATACTTTATTTGAATATATTAAACCAATAAAAGAAAAAATAGATGATTTAAATGATTTTAATACAAAATATATTAATCATAAAATTGGATATTCTGTTAAAGAATTTGAAATAAATGATAATAAAATAAATGAATTATATTCTAAAGTAGATCATTATAAAAAATTATTAGAAGAACAAACTTCAAAATATAAAAAATCGAAAATGATAATTGAATCAGATGAAAGAACAATAGAAAAATTAAGAAATGAAAATTTTATGTTAAAAAAGATGATAGATAAAAAAAATTTTCAACCTTTAAAAACTTTAAATAATTTTAATTCAATTTCTCCTGCTAAATCAAAACAAACATTGAAAGATATTTATCTTGCTTCTGAACAAAATATAAAAAATTCTCATAGACAATTTTTAGATTTAAGCAATAAAAAAGGAAATACAAGTTATCCAACTCAAGTTACTGTTCCTTCAACAAATGTAACCAAACAAAATCAACAAAATAATAAATTAAATATAAAATCATATGATAGTAATTTACACCGTCCAATGACATCATCAAATAAAAACCATATAAATTCATATTATCGTTTCCAAGAGCCTCAACCAGAAAATTAAAAAAAAAGTAATAAACTATTAAAGAATAAATAAATTATTCAAATAATATTTTTTTTCGAAAAAAACAACATAATAAATTAATTAATTTAAAAAACTTTATTATTTTATATTTATTAAAAATGTCAAAACCATACCCAAAAGATTTATATTATGTAGAAGGAATATCTCACTTATGTTTCAACTCAGATTTTTCAGAAATTGCATTAGTGAAAAAAAATCATATAATAGAAATATATAAAGTTCCAAATATAAAAGATAAATCAACTCACAAATTATTATATACTTTAAATATGCATTCTCAATATATAAGTGGATTAGATTGGCATAAAAAGACAAATAAATTATTATCATGTTCTCATGATAAAACAGCGTTTGTTTGGTCATATGATAAAAATAAAAATAATTATATTTCAGATAATGTAATCGCATCCACAAAATTAGGTTATTTAACTTGTTCATGGAATAATAGAGGAGATAAATTTGTTTGTGGAACAAGTAATAGGCAATTATTGATAGGATATTATAATAAAGAAAATAAGTGGTGGAATGCTAATAATATTAAATGTCATAAAAGCTCTGTTACTTGTGCTAAAATATCACCAAATAATTTATTTGTTATTTCAGGAAGTATTGATATGAAAGTTTATATTTCTAGTTGTTATATTAAAGATATTGATGAACAATTTGTTAGTAATGAAAATAAAAATTTAATTAAAGATTTTGGTACTGTTATATATGAATTTGAAATGAATTCTTGGGTTAATGATGTTAATTGGAATGAAAATGATATTGGTTATGCTTCTGGTCAAAATTCTATTTTTGCTGTTTTAAATTTTAAAAATGATAAAAATTATTCTTTTCAATTATTTCATTCTCCTATTGTTTATATTTATCCTAAAGGAATTAATGAAATGTATGTTGTTGATTATGATAGAAATATTTATTTATATGAATGTGTTGATAATAAATGGAATATTAAGAAAGAAATTAGTAAAAGTGATTTAGATGATAATAATATTAATGATGATAATAATAATGATAAAAAAGGAACTTTAGTTGTTAAAATGAACAAAAATCCTTTATGTCATCCTTCTAATATTAGTTCGTTTAATATTCATGGTAATGAAATTATTACTAGTGATTTATCTGGTTTTATTAAGTTTTGGAATATTTAAAAAAAAATTTTTTTATTTTTATTTTTCTTTTGTTTTTTTACTTTAATA
>JAEEGK010016459.1_pt1 | contig 16250 bp, 20 predicted proteins | sample 8958771 | NCBI WGS metagenome assembly JAEEGK01 (sample SAMN16246547, study PRJNA631951) | gut metagenome | biome: gut microbiome; feature: rumen; material: SC-attached | host: Bos | place: Iran: Karaj | collected 2018-10
GCTGCACTTCCTCTTTTTCGCACCGTACACATTCTACACAGCCTCTCTGTACGGTGCACTTCCTCTTTTTCGCACCGTACACATTCTACGCAGCCTCTCTGTACGGTGCACTTCCTCTTTTTCGCACCGCACACATTCTACGCAGCCTCTCTGTACGTTCCACTTCCTCTTTTTCGCACCGCACACATTCTACGCAGCCTCTCTGTACGGTGCACTTCCTCTTTTTCGCACCGCACACATTCTACGCAGCCTCTCTGTACGGTGCGCTTCCTCTTTTTCGCACCGTACACATTCTACGCAGCCTCTCTGTACGGTGTACTCCTTCACTCCCGCACTGTACACATTCTCTGCGACCTCTCTGTACGGTGCACCTACTCTACCGCACAAACTCAACGTACATTTCTCTGTAGCTCATCACTTACTCACATCTGCTAAGCGAAGCCCCACCGCTATATGTGTCGGGGAATTCTTCTTCATTTCAGGTCTCATAGTATTCAAGTACATTCTCATCGCTTTCTGAAGTCTGGCAACTTATTGCTGACAATGCAAATGTTGTCAATAAAAGCATCAAAGGCAATCTTCTCATAGAAATCCTCTTCCAATCTTATTATTTATGCGCTGAATCTGCATATGATTTTAATGAATTACATAGCATATTCTTTTCTCAAAATGACTCTTTGCGCGCCGATGCGCGCAAGCTTTAGCTTGCAGAATACTTCTGCGCATCGGTCGCATCCATAGCGGAGCGTTTTTATTGAATAGGAAATTTCAGAGAAATTTCCTATTCAACTGAAAAAACCTCGCGACAAAATCATCGCGAGGTTCAATATAATCTTATATTTAATTAGTACATCATCTGCTGATTGTTGTTTCCGATTCCCTTAGGGTTAGGACCATACTGATTATAACCGGGCTGTGAATCAGTTGCTTCAGCAACAAGAAGAATGATTCCACCTACCAACGGAATAAGAGCCATAAGTATATACCATCCTGATTTTCCTACATCATGAAGTCTTCTTACTGTAACCGCAAGTCCCGGAATCAATACAGCCAGTGACCAAATAGCTGATACAAAACTAAGCTTTCCGTCTGTTGCAACCGTTAAACCAGACCCAAGACCGGCAACCAAGGCATTAAGAAGAGTGAAGTACCAATACTCACTTCTGCGTGCTCTTCCCGAAAAATTTGCATAATTTGAAAAAACTGAACCAATTGCTTCTGTAAATGACATTTGAATAATCCTCCTATAACTCTTTCCTTTGTTTTACTTATACCGGATATGTTTGTTATCACGGTAATTTTTTCGCACATTCAAGTTCAAGCATGGTTATTATACGTCATTTAATTTAATATTTCAACAACTTTTTATTCACATTTTTTCACTAATCTTTCACAGTCAAAACAAGCCGGAGGGACGGGGTTTGTGGTCCATTTTTTCTTAATTATTCTCCCTATTCCCCATTATTCCTCTTATCTATTACAATAATCCGGCGTAACTCCCTTTACGTCTGTCCTTATCTTAAACAGGCATCCGTCAAACTCCCCGTCCAGTCCTGTTGCAGCAGAAGTAACATATAGTGTTTTCATATCATCATCGCCAAAACAACACGATGTCACCTGTTTTGCCGGAATTGGAATTTTTTCAAGAAGCTCTCCCGTCGCGCCGCTCCTTTTTTCTATCCTGCTTCCGCCCCAGAAGGCAACCCAGAGATTGTCCTCACTGTCAATCGTAAGACCGTCAGAAATATTCTCATCTACATGGAAGAGTTCTCTCCTATTCTGCAGAGTTCCGCTCTCTTCATCGTAATCAAAGACAAAAACGGCATGTTCCAAGGAATCCGAAAAGAAAAATCTCTTTTTATCGGAGCTCCAAGCCATACCATTGGAAATCTTCGTCCCCTCTACCTTAACACTAACCTTGCCATTATCAAAAAGATAAAGATTCCCTTCCGCCTCGTGGTCGACACCGTCAATCACCGATGCCCCGAACCATATGCGTCCTTTCGCATCTGCTTTGGCATCGTTCGAGCGCCAGTAATCCTTGAAAACGCCCTTAAGATCCATCAGCAAAGAAATCTCCCCATTTTCATAAACATAGATTCCGTCTTTCATCGCAAGCGCAAAACCTTCCGAACCGGCAAGCGGAATCGCGGCCCCGACAGGCTGTGGTAATTCTATACAATCTTTTTTCCCATCCTTAATAAACCAGACCTTCTGCCCAATGATGTCAACCCACGAAAGCCGCTTAAATCTCAGATCATAGAAAGGCCCCTCGCCGAGCGCATACCTCTCATTGCCGACACATTCCACATTGTACATACCGCCATTAAGACCACTCATCATGCACCTCCAAAAAACATCTGAAACTACTTCCTGTTAACAACATATATTCCGAGACTGACAAGCAAAAGAGCCGCAACATACCGCAGATTAAGCTTATCCCACTCCGCAAGGAAAAAAGCCGACAACAGCGCCCCGAAAATCGGATTGGAAAAGCCGTAGATTGTGACTGCCGAAACAGGATTGTGTTTGAGCAAAATCCCCCATATCGAGTACGCAACCGACGAAATAAGCGCCATATATATGATAAGCAGGATTCCGATTGGTTTCGTCAGATGAATCCTTCCGCCGACTAAAAAGCCTACAACCATCATGACAAAGCCGCCTATAAGGAACTGATACCCGCTCAGCGTCACCGGATTTTCTTTTACGGAGTACTCCTTGATAAGTACGGATGAAACCGCATATGATACCGCCGCAATCAGGATAAATCCTTCGCCGTTAAGCGCAAATCCCGCATCGATGCTTCCTCCTGACAAACTGACTATGATCACTCCCGCAGTTCCGAGAAGGCATCCGATTATCTTTTCCGAAGACAGGTGCTCCTGCTTCCGCACAAGGCAAGCCAAAAGAATTGCAAAAAACGTCGTCATTCCGTTGATTATCGACGACTTCACTCCCGAAGCATGCGCAAGTCCTATATAAAAGAAAAAGTACTGCAGCATCGTCTGAAAAACGCTTAGCGTGCATACCATCTTCCACGATGTCTTCTTGGGAAAAAGAGCTTTTCCCTGAATAAGGCTTCCAAAAATTATCGTCAGCACTCCCGCCAGTAAGAATCTGATTCCCGCAAAAAGAATCTGCGACATACTGTCCTGCGCGCCAATCTCAAACATCTCATATCCCGCCTTGATGCTTGGGAACGCACTCCCCCACAAAAGACAGCAAAATACTGCCAGAAGGCAGACTATAAATTTGTTCTGCAGCAAACTGCTTTTGGTCCTAGGGGACGGGGTTTGTGGTTCATTTTGTTTCATAATTTGATTTTAATCCTTTCAAGTCATACGCTCCTACATTTTATGGCATATCAATTATTATTATGTATTACAATCACAACTCTTTTTCATAACACAGAAAATCCTGGTCATATAAATGGCACTCACCCACTTCATCAAATCCAAACACCGCATACGAGCGAATTGCCTTGGTATTGTACTTGCCTACCAGGATGTGAATGCCGTTACACCCGCGTCTCTTAAGTTCCTCCATGCCATGCTTAAGCATTATCCGCGCAAGTCCTTTATTCTGCTCCGTAGGTAGAACCGCAAGCCTCGCAAGCTCTCCCTCGGGTTCAAGATTCTTATTCCAACACGTAAGCCCGTTAACTTCCTCATCTTCATCAATCGAAATTGCTGCTTTAATTATCCCGTCTTCCTTTAATACAAACAGTCCGTCACGCGCAAAATCCGCATCAATCGTTTCATTAGACGGATAATACTCATCCCACGGACAAAGTTCCCTTCCTATCTGCGCTTTATACAGCGCGAGTATCTCCTCACGGTCTTGTTCCGTAGCTGTTACTATTCTTTTTTCTTTTTCCATTTCTGTAGTCCTTTTCCTTGTCGTCGTTTTTTTCTGTCCTTTAGTACTTGCCGCGCGGCAACCGTTGTCTTCCGCCGACTGCCGCAGCGCTACTTCAAGTATTTGTTTATTAGTCATTTTGTTTTCCCCTCTATCACAAATAAGTCACCCACAGAATACAGCACCGCTTTGCCTGAAATCACAACTCTATCGCCTTGCAATCTGCATTCCAGTTTGCCTCCGCGTTCAGATGCCTGATAGGCGTGAATTTCTTTTTTCCCAAGCTGCTCTGCCCAATATGGCGCAATCATGCAGTGAACCGAACCGGTAACGGGATCTTCATTTATCTTATCTTTCGGGGTAAAAAATCTTGAAACACAATCATACTCTTTTCCCGGAGCCGTAACACCTACGCCGAGTCCATCAAGTAGCATCATTTCGCCAAAATCGGGAGACATCTCGCGAATTGTCTTTTCATCTTCATAAACAAGCAGAAGATCACGATCAATAAATGCTCTGACAGGCGTATGCCCTGTTGCCCTGGTCATCTGTTCAGTGACAGGTGTTTCATTAAGCCGATATGCCGGAAAGTCCATGACAATCTCATCCTGCTGCCTATGAATGAACAGATCACCACTCATGGTATGAAAGGTAATGTCATCCGCATCCTTCTCATAATAGTTAAAAAGAACAAACGACGTTGCCAACGTTGCATGCCCGCACAGATTAATTTCTCCGCCCGGCGTAAACCAGCGAAGGTCATATCCGTCCTTGCCTTTCACGGTAAATGCCGTCTCCGAAAAATTATTCTCCCTTGTGATATTCATCATAAGCTCTTCAGGCAACCACTTATCCAAAACGCAAACCGCCGCCTGATTCCCGTGAAAAAGCTTGTCTGTAAATGCATCTACAATATATTGTCTCATTTTCCTGCCTTTGTCCTTGTTTTTTTATTTTTGCTTATATCTGTTATCTCTATTTTTATCTGTTATCTCTGCTTTTATCTGTTATCTCTGTTTTTATCTGCTATCTCTGCTTTTATCTGTTATATCTGTTTTTATCTGCTATCTCTGTTTTTATCTGCTATCTCTGTTTTTATCTGTTATCTCTGTTTTTTACTTTTGTCTTTATCTTTTGCCATAAGAGACTCCAACGCTTTAGCCAGTTGTTCTGCTGAAACCGCCGATATCTTCTCCGCATACTTGTTCTGCTTGAGCTCGATTTCTTTCAGATTCTTGGACTTGATTTCTTTCAGATTCTTGAATTCGCTTTCTCTAAGCTTCTTTTCCCGATTCTCTTTATCCATGCTTATCACCCTTTTTCCGAGGTTGTTGACTAAATCTGCTCTTTTTCCTTCTCTTAGTCACTCATCACAAAAATCCGCTTCTCTTTTTCAGCCAATTTTCCACGCGGCGTTGACTAAATCCGCTATTTTTTCTCCTCTTAGTCACTCAACTCTGAAATCCACTTATCTTTTTCAACCAAATTCACCCGCGGTGTTGACTAATTCCGCTATTTTTTCTCCTCTTAGTCACTCAACTCTGAAATCCGCTTTCCATTTCCAGCACAATTTCCCCTCGGCGTTGACTAATTCCGCTATTTTTACTCCTCTTAGTCACTCAACTCTGAAATCCGCTTTCCATTTCCAGCACAATTTCCCCTCGGCGTTGACTAATTCCGCTATTTTTACTCCTCTTAGTCACTCAACTCTGAAATCCGCTTCTCTTTTTCAACCAAATTCCCCCACAGCGTTGACTAATTCCGCTATTTTTCTTCCTCTTAGTCACACAACTCTGAAATCTCACTCACCATCACCACGCAATCACCCTCTAACAATCGTCGCAAGCTTCTTACCACAAATCACGCCGACAATGCAGCACGCAAAACTAAGCGCCACATATACTCCGCCTGCACCATACTGCTTCTTTTCAAAAAGATTCACCGCCTCAAGCGAAAACGTAGAAAACGTCGTAAATCCGCCACACACTCCTGTCTTCCAGAAAAGAACCGTATTGCCCGATATCCCCTCATTATTATCAGCCAGTCCCACGATAAATCCGATCAAGAATGCGCCCAAAATATTCGTAACAAGCGTCAATACCGGAAAGCCCGTCTTAACAGGAATAAGGCTTATCGCATACCTAAGCACCGCTCCCAAAGCTCCTCCAAGAGCAACAAACAAAAAATTCATACACACCTCTTTTTTCTCAAAAAATATAATCAAGAAAATCGCCTGACATCGACAGTTGAAAGCAGCGCAACATAACACTCTTCACCATGCAAAATACACAGTTAATCAAGAATGACATTCTACGCACTCAGCTCCTGCTGCCTTCATCTCCTGAAGCTCCTTCTCATAGAACCTGCTTTGTCTGGCACCTATTGCATCAAGGTACAATTTTACGCCAAAGCCCTGCTCTATTGCAGTCATCACCGTCCGAAACACACAGCATCTGCCATCAACACCGACGACATCAATAGTCTCAACATCCATCTCTTTCAATTTCTGTACAAATTCCTTGTTTGTAAATGCATCAGGAAACCTTTTATCAAACACAAGCCCCGACTCAACATTAAGTCCGCGCGCCAGTTCGTAACCGCTCGCATTCCCCAGAACACCGATATTCCTTATGTACACAATCGGAAGATTCAGCTTTTTTGCCTCATCAATCCTTGCATTAACCGCATCCAAAAGCCCTTCCCGATATAAATCTATGTACTTTTCCTGAACATCAATCACAAGAAGAATTTCCATACACAAATCCTACGCTCACTTTGCCTTGCCAATCTCGTAATCCATCAACCTATAAATCCAGTCACTAAGCTCAGAGAACTCAAATCCCAGCTCCCGCGCTTTCTGCGTATCAAAGCTCATGTCATTTTCAAGCCCGTTGTAAGGAGCCTCATCTCCATATTCACTGTAAACTGCGGTTTTTCCGGTTTTCTTTTCAATATAACCGATAAGCTCAGAAATCTTGATAGTCCCCTTCGAGCAGCCATTTATCGGCCCGCATACATCGGCACCTGCAAGAAACGCGATAAACTCGCCCGCTTCTTTTTCATGGATAAAAGAAATCCCATAATCAAGGTCATCCACAAACATCGGCAAATCATTCATGATATGCTCCACATAGAACCGAAGCCTCTCAGTATAGTCATTCTCGCCAAGCACAATAGGATACCTGACAAACACGCACTTCCCGGCGTCCATGAACTCATAAGCCGCCCTTTCCGCCTGCCGTTTGGACTCGTCATAATCCTCCGTTCTGTCCGCCCACACCAGCGGATACTTAGCGGCATCAAACTCATTTTCTCCGATAAGCGGCGCATCTTTCTTATAAACCGAGCACGACGACATCTGAATATACCTATCACACTTGATATTGGGCAAAAGAGCTCTCACATCATTTGAACTGTACGCAACTTTGTCGATCACAACGTCGAAATGTGCATCAGTAGCTTTTCCACAGCAACCTGGACTTGTCATTTCAGTAAATCTATTGCTTTCAAATGCTTTTTTCACACTATCAGCGTCCGTTCTATCCATAACAACCTGCTTAACGCTCCCGCCAAAACCAAGAGCATTATTCCCTCGCGTTGCGACCGTCACGTCATGTCCCGCATCTATAAGCGCATTCACCATCGGAATGCCAAAAAATCTCGTCCCACCAACAACTAAAATCTTCATAATCCATCACACTTCCACCGGCCAGCCTTCTTTTTTCCTCATACCGAAATATATCACGTACGAAACGATGACCGTAAAAAGATCCGCAACTGCCTGCGTCCACACGATTCCCGTCATTCCAAACAAGTGATTAAACAGAATCAGAATAGGGATGTTAAAGACAATCTGTCTTATCACGGCAAGCCAAAATGATTCTTTTCCGCGACCGATTGCCTGCGCAAAATGAACCATCGAAAAACAAAGGAACATCAGCGGCGTAGCAAAGCACCTCGCACGAAGGAACTGCGTTCCAAAGCGCACCGTGTCGGGATCTCCGATAAATGCCCTCATGATCAAAGGCGCAAATGCATAATACAGGATCACGCTCACAACTCCGATAGCAAGTCCCACTACTCTGCCAAATCTGAAGATCCCATCCATTCTTTTCCTATCACCCGAAGAATAGCTGTACGCGATCAGCGGCACCATTCCCATGCAAATTCCGATTCCGATATTAAGCGGCAGACGCTCGGCTTTAAGCACAATTCCAATGGCAGCCAGCTCAACATCGCCATATGACGCTGCCAGGCGATTTATGACGATCGTACACAGGTCAAAAAGAAGCACTCCCACAGCCGCAGGAATTCCGACTCCGAATATCGAGGAAAAAGACTCGCGCGACGGATAATCGCCGTTTGGCCTGAATCTGAGAATAGTCTCTTTTCCCGCCTTATGGTAAGTAACGATAAAGTACACCGAAACCACGATATTACTGAGCATAGTCGCAAGCGCAGCACCCATAACCTGCTTTCCGTCAGGCAATATCACAAACATGAAAATAGGATCAAGCACAGTATTGAGTACGCCGCCCATACTAAGCCCAAACGATGCCTTCGCAGAAAGCCCTATGCTCCTAAGCATTGATGAAACCGTGCTGCTGAATATAAACGGCACTCCGCCGATAACAACCACAAAAAGCATGTACTGCCTGGAAAATTCAAGCACATTTTCGCTCGCCCCAAGAAAAACAAGTATCTTTGTCATCCCTATCAAACTAAGTAACGAGAAAAGACATCCGACTCCCAGCGCCATCCATATACAGGCCGCCGACACTTTCGATGCTTCTTCATCATTTCCCGCACCGATAAGGCGAGCAATAAGCGTTCCTCCTCCGACTCCAAAGATATTTGATATCACAATCGTAAGCATATAAATCGGCATCACCAGAGAACAAGCCGCCACCATGTACGGATTATTCGTCCTTCCAACAAACCAAGTATCCGCAAGGTTATAAACAAGCGCTATCAGCTGACTCGCAACCGCCGGAAGTGCCATCACGCCCAGCGCATGCGGTATATTGTCTTTTTCAAAAAGAAATTTCTTATCTTCCATGATTTCCTCTTTCGCTATACTCCGCCATTTTGAACCTAGTGCTACTGTCACCAAATAAGTCGACTTTATTAATTGCCTAAATTGTTATTTGTTTCGTTGTCGTCAATCGTCGTACCGCCCGGTACGACTCATTCCTTCGTCTCACAAAATAACAATTTATTCTGCGTAAAAAGTCGAGTTATTTGATGACAGCAGCACTAGACGGAGGTTGTGGTCCATTATTGCACAACATATAATATATACATTTTTTCACAGCGCTTTTGCCATACACACCGCTCCGTCCAAATTATCATACGGCGGATAATTCTCGATTTTGCTGTAGCCAAGTTTCTCATAAAGCCCAACAGCGTCCACCATTATCTCTCTTGTCTGAAGAATGGCTCTTTTATATCCAAATTCTCTAGCTCTATCTTCAATCTGCTTCATTAAATCTTTGGCAATGTGCCTGCCTCTGTAATCAGGCTCCACCCAAACACGCTTAATCTCAGCATCATCGTTCGAATACGGCTTAAATCCTGCGCATGCAACAGCAACGTCCCCGTGATATGCAATAAGCACATTGGGTATTCCGTCAGAATGGTTATATGGCACAAAAGCTCTTCTTTTCTCTATTCCGCCAACAATCTTGCTGTAATACTCCTCTGTCTTTTTATAAAACTCCTGAAAATCCTTATTACTTCCATCTGTCCATTTAAAAACCATGTTGTCTGACATAAAATCTCCCTGCACTTCATTATTAATTTTCTGAAGCCCATCTCCTGAAAACTCCGATCATCTCATCCAATTTAAAAGAATCTCCACACGCATCATACATATCATTTTCGACTTTGCACACAAGCCAATCATCTCCGTTATCTATTTGAATAGCTTCAAATGGCTTTCCTTCTAACTCTGTACCCTCAAGATTAATCTGTAAATGCCATCCGGGATTATCAATCGCCTCTATCTTCACCTCTTGGGCATAATCAAAATCACTATCATAATGATCAAAAAACCAGTTTTGAAGCCAGCTTAAATTACTCTCTCTATCCATTTTTATAACCTCACAAATACTCTTCAACAAACTGCTTCTCGATGTATTCAACTCATTGCCAATACAAATCGAACTGACGCATCGGCGTTTTAAAAATTGTATGAATGCTTCCATCAGTCAGATTCAATACTCTGTAATAAATATCATTATCATCTGTCGGAGCACCGGCTCCCCAGGCACGTACTTCTTCGTAAAGGACCTGATCTCTGTCAGGAGATAAAAACATCTTTGATATAAAATAATAATCTTCTTCCCTTGAATCTTTCAGCATCTCATAGGTTTTTTCATCCTCAAAACATGATTCCTCTCCTAACGAAGCGGTATCCAATGGGATTTCCTTGAGCCCCCAGAATGTACGCTTATATGCGGTATTCTCTTGGACAAATAAAATATCTTCATATCCTTTTACTTTTCGATATTCCTGCGAAAAATCAACTTTAAAATTCAGCGCCACCAGAAACCATGCTATTCTTATAGGCAATGCCAATAGCAAAAGAATCATAACAACCACTATGACCTGTTTTAGTCTTTTCATAACTTAACTCCTACCGGCACTACTGTTATAACGCCCTTTCAGGCATGCGTTATCGCCTGAAACATAAACTCATCATCAGTTGTATCGTCGAAGAACTTACCTCTCACAAAAAGATGTGTATCTTCCTCGACAACCTCGCTCTTATCATAACCTGTTGAATCGTTCGGTGTAAATGCGAGAATGACTTTCGTAATTTCTTTTCCAAAAGCAGATATCACGCGGTCTATCGCGCCACTACCTATAACTGCATGAAGAATTAACGTATCGCTCTCAATCTCAGCAATCGCATAACTGTCACAATCCTCGATATAAAAAGTATTTTCTCTCATGAACTGAGCCAGGTAAAACATGTACAGCCCAGCGTTGGAAACCATATACACCTTGGCATTCTGCTCGGTTTGATTAAGAATCTGCACCATATTGTCCCAATCGCTCTTTTCTGCCATCGGTACAAGCTGTGCAGTCCGCTCTGTATCAATCTTCACAGCTTTACTAAACTGATACTCCCTACTCTTACGAAAGCCAAACTTGGGATAGAAATCAACGACAGAATCGTTTGCAAAAAGATATATTCCATCAACTTTGTTTTCGTAGTCTTCAATAATCTTCTCCATCAGCATCCTTGCGTATCCCCTCCCCCTGTAATCAGGATCGGTCATTACAGTGCCAAGCTGGATAAGCTTTACAATTCTGCCATCATCGTTCATATCGCAAGTATTTACCGAAACATTCGAAACAATCTTCCCGTCAGCCGCAACCGAATACGGAATGTAATTATCTTTCCAAAAGCCGTTTCGGTACCAACCTTCAAAGTTCAGTCCGCCAAACACCTTTCCGGCAAGCTCATTGAAGGAATATCGAAGCGATTCGTTATCTCTGTAATTTATTTCGATTGTCATATACTATAACTCCTCTATTTTCTGATTCTCAAAATAATATATGTTTTCTCTTTTATACCCATACTTAGAACCTGCAATACTGATATGTGGTTCAAAAGTAAAATAGTTTACGTCTCCAAGTTTTGTATTATTGCCTTTTTCTATATAAATCCTATCCGCTTTTCTTCTTACTATTGAATGCCCCAGATTCCCCATAAAATCCAGATTTATATATCCGCATTCCTTGATAAAATCATTCATTTGATAATACAAATCTTCAAAAGACATTTCTGGAGTCGCAATTTCTTTTAATCTAGCATGAAGTCTTTTCTCCATTGCAATTCCCATGCGCCATTCATCATTACCTATTTTCCCATCATCAGACACAACTTTCCCCTTTTCAATTATAACTGTACGAGCATAATCTCCCCATATATCGCCCACCTGCGGACTTAGATCGATTGTTACAATATCATCATCAGCTATTATTCTGTCTGATGTAATATATTCTTTACCCGAAACCGAAACGTTTGTCTCATCTCCTGCAAAAGTAAAAGCTCCGATATCCCAATACCAAAAAGAATCCGCACCAAGCGAAAACATCTTTTCCTCGCATAAACTCCGCACTTCTTTCAAATTCATCCCCGAATATATTTGTGCCTTAATATATTCCATGGTATCCTTTGCAATCTTCTGCACTTCGCGATATTCCATTGTTTTCCCCCTTTAGATATCTTTTTTATTAATCTGTTTTCTTATATCAGCTTGCTCTTCAGCGGTAAGATCTTTTATATAAATGCAATATTCATTAGGATAACCTCCGACAAATTTCATATGCTCCATATGAATTTGCGACGGATCAGTAATCCAAAGAACTTCCTCTCCGTGAAAATCTTCTACATAGCTTAATCTTTGATTCCTATATATAACATACATATTAATCCTTCCTTTCTGCCTGTTGGTATCCTGTTTTCTTGCTTTTTCAACAGGATGTTTTCGCCTAGATTCCCTGTTGGTACTCCGATTTCTTGCACTTCCAACAGGGAATTTTCACTTTTTCAACCTGTTGTTATTCCGCTTTCTTTCATTTCCAACAGGTCCTCTGCGCTTTTCTCACCTGTTGATATTCCAACTCCCCTCATTTCCAACAGCCCCTCTACTCTTTTCTCACCTGTTGATATTCCAACTTCCTGCAATTCCAACAGGGCTTTTCCCACAAAGCCCCCAGAAATCCGTTGCCCTCGCAATCACAACTCCAGCAGCATATATACAACTTCCTGATACCCGCTTACTCTTGAGTTAAAACCTCTGGGATTGCGGCCGTATTCCACAAAGCCCATCTTCTTGTACAGAGACACTGCCCTCTCATTCTCCGCAACAGCATTTAATTCCAGCTGCGTATAGCCTGCGTATTTAGCACATTCAATGCAAGCCTCCATGAGAGCCTTGCCAATCCCAAGTCCCCAGTATTCCTTCAATATAGCAATTCCAAGCTCTGCGCGGTGCTCAAGCTTGTACTTTGCTCCAACCGCTTCAATTCCCGCTGTTCCTGCAACCACGCCGTCTACCACTGCAACTATCTCAATCTCATTTGGACTCGCCGTTTTCTCCTTAAGAAACTCCGCCTCCTGCTGCGCATCAAAACTATTTTCATCAGGATAGGACAAAAGATAATCCGTCTCCGCGTGTGTCTCATTAAAATTCACAAAAACAGCCTCTCCGTCTGCAAATTCGCCGTTTCTAAGAAGCGCCTCTTTTCCGTTCTTTAAATTAATAATCTTGTTGTATTTCATTTCTATTCTGTCCTCCAAAATTCTGTACGGTCCATTTTACGTCTGCCTGTACCGTACGCATCTTCTGTCGCTCATCTGTGCGGTGCTAATTCCCCTGCACCGTACAGATCTTATCCCGCGCCTGTGTGTGGTGCTTATTCACTTCCCCGCACCGTACATATCTTCCACTACATTCCTATACGGTGCATATTAGCTTTTCTGCACCGTACATATCTTATGCCGCTCCTCTGTGTGGTGCTAATTTACTTCCCCGCACCGTACATATCTTCCACGACTTTCCTGTACGGTGCATATTAGCTTTTCTGCACCGTATATATCTTATGCCGCTCCTCTGTGTGGTGCTAATTTACTTCCCCGCACCGCACATATCTTCCACGACTTTCCTGTACAGTGCATATTAGCTTCCCTGCACCGTACATATCTTATGCCGCTCCTCTGTGTGGTGCTAATTTACTTCCCCGCACCGCACATATCTTCCACGACTTTCCTGTACGGTGCATATTAGCTTTTCTGCACCGCACGCATCATACGCCGCTCCTCTGTACGGTGCTTATTCACTTCCCCGCACCGTACATATCTTCCACGAATTATATATATGTTTCATCCAATATTCCGTGTTCATTTAGTTTCCTCAAGTCCCTCTCTTGTAAGTAAATACGTCTTCGTGCACACTTCCTCAATATACTTCCTGTCATGCGATATGCTGATCACCGCACCGGGAAAAGAAGCTATCATCTTCCTGATAACAGGTCCCGAAAGTGGCGAGAAGTTACGCGTTGGCTCATCCAAAACAAGCACATTCGCATCGGAAAGACTCATCTTAAGAAGCAACACTTTCGCCTTCTGCCCGCCCGAAAGCTCACGAATCGGATGCTCCATCTCATCTGCGGTATATTTAAGCGAACCAAGATAAGTCCTTATGCGCGTGCGAACCTCCTTATCTCCCGTATCATCCAAAAACTCCACAGGCGCCATATCAAGATCAAGCAAATCCTCGTAGTTCTGCGGCATATACTGAACCCGTAGGTCCCCTCTTGCAAGAAGCTCATCCGCGATTAGCCTAAGAAGCGTAGTTTTCCCGGCTCCATTCGTCCCAACAATGCATACCTTCTCAGGTCCTCTTACCCTCAGAAAAATATCTTTTGCCAAAACCTTTGAACCATCAGGTGCCACCAGCTCATCAAGTGAAAACTCAATAACCGTCTTACCTGCCGGCATCTTCGAATTTTCTTTTCCCAGTTTAAAAAAGATTGCCTCCTCCTGCTCAGGCCGCTCTGCCATGTTCTCATCCCGCTTCTCAAAGCGCCTTTCCATCGACTTCACCGCGCGCATTTTATCCTTAAGCATCTTTCCGACTCCCGGCTCCTGCCGCGAAACATTCGAAAGCGCCCGCTCAACCTTATCATGAATCCTGTTGTATCTCTCGTCGCGAAGCTTCTTTTCCTTGCGGTCGTTAAGCGCAAGCTGCTCCTGCCTCTCGAAAGCCTCCGCTCTATGCGCAATGTAATGCCTGTAGTTGTCCTTCACGACCACGTAACGGCTCTTGGTCTTGCGCATGATCTGCTCGATATGAATTATCACATTGGCCGTGTTTTCAATAAGCGTCTCGTCATGCGAGATGAAAAGAACTATGTGCTTCCACCCATTTATCAGCCTCTCAAGCAGTTCGAGCGTGCTTATGTCGATATCATTTGACGGTTCATCTAAAAGCAGAACCGTCGGCTCGTCAATCAGTATACGCATCAGCTGCGCCTTTACTTTTTCGCCACCGGACAGACTTCCCATCTTCTGATCTGCGTAAAAGAAATCCATAGAAACCTGAAATTCATTCGCCATCTCCGAGAGTTCTTTCGGTGTCTTGTCAAAAAAGCTCCCGGCTTCCGAAAAGTAATCATAAAGAGTTTTTTCTTTTTCCCATTCAGGAAGTTCCTGCGGCAGATAGCCAAGGACTTCGTCGCCAAGAATTCTCTCGCCTTCGCACTCCGCGTACTCTTCCGCAAGCTCCGGATCGTATATCCATTTCATCAGCGTAGATTTGCCGTTGCCCTCCTCGCCGATTATCACGGCTTTATCGCCATTATTAAGAGTCATATTGAATTTATCAAGAATGACGCGTAGATCCTTGCGGTGCGTTATTGTTAAGTTTTTTACGTTAAGCATATTTTTCCTCCAAAGGTAAAATGATGAGTACGTAAGGAAGCTCTGCTCTCGCATTCGCTCGCCAAAATGGTCCACTACCCCCGTCCCCTGGGACCATATGGAAAAAGAAAAAGCCTATTCTGCATACGCAAAATAGACTCACACAAATAGACCCACATTACATATAGGCTAAACATGCATGATAATCCAGATTAAGCGCACACAAAACAGCCGCCGTAAGCAGCCTCATCATCACTGATAGTGTTCACCTAAACTAATTATCTTTTGTACATATCCTCACCTAAACGCTACGCGTTCTTTCTTTATACTTTTATACATTCTTGAACATGAAGTTCAAGAATGCATAAACCAAGCCAATTAAAATCGACTTCGTCGATGGGGCTTGGTTGACTCTTGAATCACTTTCTCACGAAATCCGCAGCAAGTGCGGATTTCTGTAATTTCATCTAAGATATCATGACATCTTGAATCAAAGATTCAAGATGCTTGCAAACAGGCCATTCAAAGCGACTTCGTCGCAGGGCCTATTTGCCACCTGAATCATATTCTCACGAAATCCGCAGCAAGTGCGGATTTCTGTAATTTCATCTAAGATATCATACTATTACATGCTAACATCGATAAGCCCGCCATGCAAGCGGTTTTTTAAGCCTTCAGTCACAATTCTTCCGAAGGCTCGAGGCTTTTTTCCAAACTATCGGATTCCTTAAATATTTTCCGTAAGCTTCCCCTTTGCCAAAACAGCCAGATGCTGCGTTGCTCTGGATACAGCCGTATACAGGCAGTGCTTTCCGAGTTCATCCAAAGGATACGCTTCCGCATCAGCATCAGCCAGAATCACATTGTCAAATTCAAGTCCCTTCGCAAGTGCAAGCTCTATAAGAAATACACCTTTCTTTGGCAAACTGTCGCTTTCGGAAATAAGCTGCGG
>JAEEGK010016461.1_pt1 | contig 16248 bp, 21 predicted proteins | sample 8958771 | NCBI WGS metagenome assembly JAEEGK01 (sample SAMN16246547, study PRJNA631951) | gut metagenome | biome: gut microbiome; feature: rumen; material: SC-attached | host: Bos | place: Iran: Karaj | collected 2018-10
CCTGTACAAGGTACTGCAGGGGTTCGCCCTGAGCGGGTACAAGAAGAGCGCCTTCCTCAAGACGCCCGTCCAGACCGCCAAATACCTGTACAAGTTCTGGAAGTTCAAGTAAAAAATCTCCTTTGGCGGCCGGCAGTTTGTCGCTTATCACAGTAATCGGGCCCTCTTCTCCATAGGCGAAAAAAGTATTGCGCCTAGCGTTTCCATATATTATATTTTTATTATCGTAAACTTATGATTTCCGCAATCTTTTCAAAAGAGCCTCTCATGGATAAAAAGAACGGCTTCACCCTCATCGAAATAATGGTCGTCATCGTCATTATGGGCATCCTTGCCGCAGTCGGCGTGCCCAAGCTTTTCGGCATGATAGCCAAGGCGAAGACCACAGAACTTCTCTCTGCCGCAGGCACCTACATCCATCTTGAAGACGCATACCTGCACCAGGAGCGCGGCGTAGGTTCCTGGAAAGACATCGGCTATACCGCACCCGGGAACGGAAAGACAAGCAACTTTGAATACGGAGACTGCCAACAAAGTGAATCCTCCAGCGAGAGCGGCAATTCCTTCATCGGTTGGCACGCAACAAGCCTCTCCGGCCTCAACGAATGCCCCACAAGCAGTGCCTGGGCTATTGTCATCACACCCGCCAATCTGCAAATCGCATATTATTCCCAAATAGCCTCTTCAGCGGAATGCGCGATATTCTCTAGATACTGGGAAGTCGGCGATATCGACATTGGTGGCTGCACTGCAACAGCGACTCAAACAGCACTGCAAAATTCCAACGACAACAGTCAAGGTTCCGACGGCAGCCAAACATCAACCGACGGTCAAACTTCCGACGGCAACCAAACATCAAACGACGACTCGTCAAGCGGTTGCAAAACTAGCAATGGAAACGGAGCAGGACTCCAGCACGCATATGGCCAGCAAAAGAAATGCAACCCGGACGCCGAGAAAACCGGCAATGGTAACGGGAACAACGGAAACAATGGAAACAATGGAAACAAAGGAAACAACAAAAAACCTTAGTCCTCTCCCCCGTTAAAACAATTCATCAACTTTCATCTGGGCAATCACACGGTTATATACCCCCCCCCTCAAAACACCTTTTTCATACGCAACAACCGTTGCATATGCACAAAATTTCATCAAGTTTAATAAAAAATTCACAATTTTTGACTATTTATCAATAATTTGTTGCATGAAATTCTTGACACCGCACAAAAAGGATTATATATTCCCTTTTAGATGAAACCGATTGTAGATTAAAGAAAAAGGAGCGGCTTCATGAAAAAGATATTCATCAACAGCGCCGGGCTTTCTGCGGCATCGCTCCTTGCGTTCGCAATGCTCGCCTGCAATAGCGACAGCCCGAGCGCTGCGCCCTGCAATTGCAATGCGCCCTCTTCGAGCAGTTGCGAAGGGGCTCCGGAATCCAGCAGCGAAGATGCGCTGCCCGTTTCGAGTTCATCGAGTTCCAGCGTGGCGGGACAATCCGGTTCTGACATCGCCGAGACTTGCGTCGATATAAAGATGACGTGTTCTCCTTGCAAGGGAGACGATTGTCCTACGACCGCTATACCATGCAACAGTTGTCAGGACTGGCCCATTGGCCAAGAAGTGATTCAATGCAATACCGGGGAAATCCACATCTGTAACCAATATCGTGTTTGGAGCGCGACTGGCCTCTACGAAGGCTACTTCGAGGAAATGGCGACAGACGTAAAGGCGGAGCGCCGTACAGGCTCTGCGGTGACACCGTACGTTTTAAAGGTGGTGAATGCAGATAGTTCCGTTACCTTCCGCGACGACGTAAGTATCTACAACGGCTTCGTTGTCGATGGCGTAAAGTGCATCCTTTCTGGCGACACCTTAAATGTGAAAATTCTCTATCCGGATTCCGCATATAACGGCTCTTCCGAACCGGGTGTTATCACATTTACCTTAAGCAAGGCCTTTGCAAACGTGAAAAAATTCAAGTACCTAGAATCGTCGGCCGTACCCATTTTCGAGGAAGTATCGTCCAGTTCATCCGTTATCGGGTCCAGTTCCAGCTGGAACGTCGGATGCATTACGATGAGCGAACTTTGCCCGCCATGTGATGATGACGACTGCCCGATTCCTTTCATGCCCTGTAACCAGTGCTACGGGATGTACGGCGCAGAGACGAACGACTGCGAAACAAACGAGCGCTACATATGCTCCAAGTTCGACACATGGGATCGGACCTGCCTCAACCTGACCGACTCTAGCGGCAACATTGCAGAAGATTCATGCGAATACGGCTTCGGCGCATGGTTGGATTGCAATACCGACAAGCCCTTTGTGTGCAGGGAAGGCCGTTGGGAAAGATTACCCGAGGAATATTCCTGGGTACACCAAAAATGCGATGGCAGCGAAACTTCCAAATCCGCCTATATCGAATACGATACCGAAAAGGGCTCTATCGCGAAAGTCCGGCTTGGCTTCTATTGCAACGGCATCTACTGGCAACAGAGCGACACAAGTACGCCCGAAAGGGGCCGCTGCGAAATAGAAGGCGACAAGGTGACCATTAACGAGAAAACTTATCAGTGCGTTGGCGGAAAGTGGGAAGTCCAGTAAACTTAGCTTATAGAAAGCCCGTTTCCCTAGAACAAATCTTCGACTTTCGCCTGGGCAATCACGCGGTTGTATATGATACGCTTGCCCTTCACGCCGTCGCTTGCGCACACATGTTCAAAAGGCGGCTTGAGCATCGAGGCCACGAGATGAGCCGCGACGGATTCCGCGAACACCGGGCGAATTCTTGCAGGCAGTATCGCCAGATGCTTGCCGAAAATCTTCTGCATCAGTTCTTCGCCGAATCGCTTGTCCTTGTGCTTGCCGAGCAATAGCGACGGACGCACGAGCGTGAGCGCCTCGAAACCAATCATCGTGAGGCCTTCCTCGAGCATTCCCTTCAGGCGGTTATAGAAGAACGGCGAATGCGAATTCGCACCCTGCGCACTCACGCACAGAAAATGCCTTACGCCAGCCTTCTTCGCGACAGCCGCAAGCGATAGCGGGAGCCTCACATCGATTTTCTCCTGCGCAGGCTTGCTACCCGCCTGCTTTATAGTCGTGCCGAGGCAGCATATCGCCGCGTCGAGGCCCGCAAACTTCTCGCGTAACGTTTCCACCTGATCAAAGTCGACTACCTCGAAGTCCACCTTCGCGGCACCTTCCAGGATTCCCGTTTCGGAGGGAGCGGGCACGCTGCGCACCGGGCAGTACACGCGCTCCACCTGGTCTAGGCACACCAGGAGTTTCAAGACATTTTTTCCAATCAGGCCGGTCGAACCGAAAAGCGCAACTTTCATACCGTAAATTTAGTCATTAGTCAATGGTCTTCGGCACATTCAATCGCTGTCATACAGCTTTAACCACGCTAGTCCTTTGCGCAGCGGACAAGAAGACCGGCACCACTACTGATTAATCACTGATTTAAGCGATTAATCACCCAATTACAAAATCCGCCGTTGTCATTTTTCATTCAAAATCAACGTTTCCAAGCTTGGCACGATTCTTGCAAATATATAAGAAGAATTTTTCACCTTTCAACCATTGACAATATGTCAAATCTGATATATATTTTATGAGTCCAAAACACAAACCTATAGTCTGGCTGCACGAGCAGCCACAAACGCCACCACTATCTCAAAAAGCGAGGATAGAAACAGGATATTTACTACGGTTGCTGCAGTCGGGGATAACTTTGTCGCTACCACAAAGCCGTCCGATGCCTTCCATAGGAGCTCACTGCCATGAGCTTCGAATTCGGGACGAAAACAAAATTTGGCGCTTATTTTATCGCATAGACACGGATGCAATAATCGTAATCCTATGGGCAGAAAAGAAAACTGCAAAAACACCTGATGAGGTAATAGATCTATGCCACAAGCGATTGAAATCTTACGATGCGGAGGATTGATTTATGGATAAGTTGAAAAAAGAAAAATTGAAGAAGAAAGGTTGGGAATTCGGGGACGTAGACGAATATCTCGGGCTAAGCCCTGCCGAAATGGCGATTGTCGAGATGAAGGCCGCACTGGCAAAGGCGCTCATCGCCAAACGGAAGGCTTGTGGCGAAACACAGGTCTCCGCCGCAATCCTTGCGAAAACGAGCCAGTCGCGATATGCGAAGGTGGAACACGCCGATTCAAGCGTCTCGCTGGAACTGATGATCAAGATGTTCTTTGCCCTAGGGGCAACCAAGAAGGAACTGATTAGGACGCTGTCGGCGTAGATTTCTATCTTTTCCACCATGGCATTCTTCACGAGATCGAACCTAGACGACCTGCGGCGCGAAGCGGACCAGCTTTCCATCTGCGTCGAGCATTTCCTGTACGCCTCCGAAATCGTGCCCGAGTGGGACGAGAAGACGAAGGGCTTCTACGACAACTGCATCGAAAAGTGCAACGGCCGCCTCAAGGCAATCCACTTCCTGATGGAAAACATCCGTACGCAGAAGGAATCGGCCCCAGAATCCGAGGAACCCGACAAATCGAATGACTAAACTTTCGGAAATAAGGCTTACGAAGTTTGGCTGGTTCCTTACAATCGGCTGCTTATTTCCCATAGTTTTTTTATTTCTTGCCCCATTTCTTCTATTGGGTTTATTTGAAATCGATGATGCTTGGGAAGCCAAATGGACTTCCTTTTCATTTGAAAAAGAGACGTATTGGATCGACAACATCTTTGGGTATATGGGGGTGGAAGAAATAGCAATAGAAAACGAAAACACCTTCACGCTATTCGGGGCTTCGGATTCCACATCAAAAGAAGAGCCTCACCCGATAGCCATACGAACGACAGATGGCGGTAAAAATTGGAAAACAACAAAAGATTCCATAAACTTTCGTGACGCCCAATTTTTCCACAAAGGCGACAGCGTTTTCATGGTTCGCTATCTAGTAAATACCAAATATAATGCAGAGCATCCCGTTTATGTTTCTACTGGCGATTACATGAACTGGGAATATTTCGGGAACACTGAATACTCAGGTCGCGGGTACGCAAGAGTGAAACAAGAAGACTCTTCTTTTGAAACAAAATCTTTCCTGCTAGAAAAAGAAAACGTGGCTACTTGGAGTTATGGAAACCTATGCCGCAGCTTGGGTAAAAAATACGCCCAGAGCGACAAGAACTGGATTATTTGTGGATACGACCGCCCTGACTCATCGATTCACGAAGTCCATATTCTGCATAAATACAAGGGCGAATACAAGATACACAGTTCTTTTCCGAACAAGTGGCATATCTTCACTGCCGTAGGAATGAATCCATCCGATTTCTACGTTGAGGATAGTTTGTTCGTTGGGCTCCTGGATTTCAAGATGGGGAACGCCGGCGTGAGATGGCTCAACTACTTGTACTACAGCACCGACGCAGGAAAAACATGGCACAACAGGAAACTTCCGAAATTTTCAGAAGAACGTCTGTTGGTCACGAAGGATAAAATACTTATCCTTGGATTAGACGAATACTCGCAAAAGGGGCGAATATACGTCACCATCCTCACGATGCCGAGACCCAAGAAATAGCATACAAGCCTTTTCATCCCCGCCCAGTTCTTCAGACGGCCAGATTTTACTATTGTTATTTCTAATAAGCGAATAGAAAAAGGCCCCGAACGTGACAAACCGGATTAAAACAGCCAATTCCACGAACGTCATCTTCCTGATTATTTCAACAATAATCTGCGTTTTGCAGTATGCTGTTTTTCGTGTAGATCGTTTTGTTGCTGCTGGTGTTTATGATTTACATGGGAACCCCGATACATTCTACACCCGCGACTTAATGAGTCTAGGTAGTGATGACAATGGAATCATGTTTACCATGATGCTTTTCAGGATTATTTTCATTTTTATTACTTTGCTAAACTTGAAAAAGCGGTGCTTGAAATTTTTCATCATTCCATTTCTTTTTGACATATTGTGCCTATGCCTAATATCAGATACGACAAGCATTGGGCGAACAATTGTTGACAACGGCGTTTTTCTTGCATGGTTCTTGATATGGATTATTAGTTTTGCAGGCTGCATTTTTGTGATGTATCGTCAATGCGCTCGATAATCGAATCACTCAAATCGTCCAAAGTACGCACTGTTGCATTTGTTGTCTGTTGCGTAATTTTAGGCTTAATCGGAATTTTGCAATATAATTCCTTCGTGCTGAATATGTGGTGGCCTGAGCACGTTGAGAAAAACGTGGATCAAGGAATTGAATTTGTCGCCATGACGCACAATGATACTTCCTCTACTTTTCCTGATATTGAAATCAGCCATGAATACAGGCTTTTTGCGAAAAGAAAATGGAATTATCCTTATGACGAACTGTTGAATGACTTTTTCTTTTTTGACCAGGATTCTATTCCGGCTTCAAGTTTTGTCCCTTATGCAAGAGTTTTTAATTTTGATGGAACGAAATACATCGCCGTATTCGAAAAAGTTTTAGATCGGGAACATTATACCAACCATAAGAATTTGCAGATGAACAATCGGTTGTTTGGAATATTCATCTTTGCCGATAATCAGCGAAAAGGCGAAGGCGCATATTATAGCAAGATAACGGACACTTCAAATTGCCGTGTAGATTCGGTTCTGTCTGCAAGCAAAGACAAGATGATGAATGTCAGAGCGCTTCTACACCAGTTAGGCCAAGATACAACGTGCATTCAGCGCATTATTGATTTTTATTTTCCAAATATGAAATAAAATTTGTTAAAATAGGGAAAATGAAAATAACTGAATGTAAAATAATTCAAGAATACGCTCGCCTTTCAGATTTGTATGGCGACGCAATAGAAACTGGCAACCATAAAAAGGCGAATAAAGCCTACGACGAGTTGATGGCAGTTTATCAGCAAATCAAGGCTCAAGGTGCATTGAACAGCGAAGCATTCCATGAATTACTTTCCGCTCCGTCTATGGGAACAAGGCTTTGGGCCGCAACGCATTATCTTGTAATTTCGCATGAGGAATCCGAAAAGGTTTTGACCGCACTTGGCGAAGTTTCGAACAGTCTGCTGGCCGTATCTGCCAAAATGACACTTGACGAATGGAAAAAAGGAAATTTAATTTTGTAAGTTTGATAAAAGACGATGAATAAAAACGATTATGCTGCGACAAGAATCTTTTTAAAGGGCTTCTCAATTGTTGCCCTTCTGGGTTCTTTTCTAGGTTCTTTCGTACTTACTTGCTTAGCTCTGTTGGCTCCATTACGTCCGTATACGGAAGCAGAAATAGAAACAATAGTAGATGATGATTGTGTTGCTTTTATTGGTGTAGCATGTTGTTTCAGTCTTTTCTTATTGGCCATATCATTGATAATTCTAAAATTTGGAAAATTTGATTTTTCAAGAAAGCTGCCTACGAAGATTGTTTATATGTTCTGGATTGTGGTTACTATGGCAAGATTGTTTTATGTAATCCCTTATTTTCACGGTTAGTTTTGTGTTTGCCAAAATCCTTATGAAATTAATTACATGTAAAATAACTACCATCGTAGCGATTTTGGCATTCGTCTGTTCAGCATATTCGTGGGATGATACATTTCCTGTTTTTGTGAATATCTCAAAAAAGCACATGAACGTTGGCGCCGAAGGCGGTCATCTGCCTGATGTCTTCTATACAATGCAATTGGACCGTTATGGTTCTCGCTACATTTCTCTTCATAAGGAAAATGAAGCTGATTCAGGTCGCATCGTATGGGCCTTGTACTCTGAAAAGAACGGCATGTTGGACAGCGCGATTGTAGATGAAAAAGGCAAATTGTACAAATCGGTTGGCGGTGGCGCAGGCGGCAGGATTCCGCCCCCGTTAAAAGAAAATCTAAAATACAGCGATTCGGAAAATGTTGTTGTCGCCCCCTTGTCTGCTTTTGACGAAATCGCTGTTGATTTGAAGAGCCTCGATGGGAATGGTTGTCCATTGTGCGAGCGAGGCAAAATTACTTTTGTCTTGGAACTCGATAGTGATAGAAAAAGTTTTATTCGACGCCTTCAGTCCTATGAGCCTTTATTTCAACTGGCTCGCAAGGCCGGATTCTCAGTCATTAATTTTGCTTTACTTTGCAGCGAATTCTCTTGTGGTGATTTGTCACTTTTTCTAGAGATGTTTGAATCAGTCGGTCTGGAGCCGCCCCCACCTCCCCAAAAGAGAAAACTTTTCCAACCGTCCAGCAACGGCGGTAATGTATTAAGACTTTTGAAACAAAATGTTCCGCCCAAGTTGAACTCGGACGTTTTAGGCAAAAAGAATATCGACAAAGATATTGATAAAGTCCTAAAGGATATTACGAAACTTCTTGTAACTAAGGAGAAGCGCAAAAAACAAAAAAAATAAGCCCCTTTACCCCCGCCATGTCATACGAACGGACGAATTATACTATTGTTATTTCTATAGATGGACTCCTGAAACGGATCAGACATAATTATGATTTTGAAAGAACTAAAATGCTTCTTTACCGAATCGACAAAAAGCATGGGCTTTGAATCGAAATTCGGATGTCTTGTAAAGACGACGAATGAAGTCATTGTCGTTCTTTCGTTTCAAAAATCATGCTATTCTTCTCTGGTGTATTTAACTATCAAGCTATTTATTCAATGCATCTTTGGAAAGAATTACCAAATTTCTCGGGATATGGTCAATAACGATGTGGGCGATGTCTTTCGGCGGGCGCCCAAAGATTACGATCAAATTTTTGATTTGGGCTCCGGTTTACCTGATGATGAACGAATCGAATACTTGAAAAAGTTTATTGATGAATTTTTAAGCGGATTTATTCAACAAGTATCAACTGTAAAAGGTATTATGTTATTGGCGGAACAGGGAGACGTGTTTTTGCTCCCTGCGGTAAAAAGTGAACTTGAAAAAATTTCCGAGCGGAATAGGTTATATTTATAAACTACATGAACGCTTTTCTTGATGATGCAACGTCGCTATTTTAACATAATCCTATTTTTCCTGTTCTTGATCCCTGTTCTTGCGCATGGGCACGCTCCGTATGAAAAATTAGAACGGGTTGTAGAAACCGAGCAGGGAGAAAAGATAAAACTGGTTCGCATGTATTGGGATGGTATTGTTGAGCTAGATCCGGTTCAGCTGGTGGCTTATGACGAAAGCGCCTTCCCATTTTTTGAGACAAGTACTGGACGAGATGTTTTTGTATCTTGCAAAGAAAAAAACGATTGCTTTGTTTTCTTGTTTAAAGGATTTTTGTCGGTTGTTCCGGAAGAGGCGTACGAAATCAAAAATCAAAGTGTGATTAAAGTTGATGAATTTTGGACGAAGGTTCGCGGGGTCTTTACGCCTTTACAGAAAATAGAAAATTATTTAGTGACGATGATGTTTCTTTTTGTTTCGTTGTTGCTTGGGTTCTATAGCAACAGAATGAGAAAAGAGAAGAGGGAATTTGTTGCTACAGCACTTCTTTTGTTAGGTTTATTTTCCTTGTTCGTATTTATTTGTGTAGTGGATGTTTCGCGAGTTGTTTTTCTCCCTTTGACTGTTTTGACAGGAATTGTAGCTGCAGTAGGGTTTGTTTTTTATAAAATAGAAGCACGTGTAAGAGCTAAAGCTTTTGCGGCTGCACACAAGGTCAAGAAACATGGTAAAATCCATGCAGAATTGATTCGGAGTGACAGGGCTTTTGAATTTATAGCGAAGAAATTTGATGAAGATTCTGATGCGGGCGACAATTGGGATGCGTTGATTGCGTATATCCCTTTTATGGCATTTTCGAATCGTTCGTTTATTGTTGCGGAAATAGGTTCGCCGGAATGGTCCATCGTTTATGACCACATTCAAGATTACAATCAACCATTTGTCAAAAGGAATATTGACGGGATAGAGAGTGTCATTACGAAAGTTGATTCTGCCACCAAGAAACAATTTGATGAAATCGCACAAGAGTATACTTTTAATACGTATGCTCTTTTGTGGCTTATTGCAGAAAATGATGTGAATACGCCTGTTGTGGATGAAATATACAACTTGAGAAAAAAATATCCCTGTGAAGCTGAAAAATGGTATGAGTGCGAAACAGAGTTTATGTTATGCGAAGGAGATGGCTTGGAAATTATTTGGAACCGTCCAAATATGACGGATAAGGAGTTTATCGATAAGATTCAAGAGTTTTGTTTTGAAAAGAACATAGGCATTGATATTGAAGTGGTGGATGCGACATGATTGATGGATTTAAATCAGCCAATTTGTCAAATGTCTTTTTTACAATCGTTTCAATAACGATGTGCTTTATGCTGTTTTTGTTCTTGAAATCGAATGGCTTTATGGCGGCGGATGTTTTTGATATGCAAAATGGAGAAGGGGAATCCTGATGAAGAAAAAAGCAAAGAAGGAAGCAAATAAAAACCCCTTTAGAATCATCATTGGGATAATATTGTTGATAAAATGGATTTGCTTTGATTGGATTGTCGAGTGGCTGTCTATAAAGTCATACCATTATCTTGTGTTGATAAATTACGATAAATCGTTTGAACTTTCAAAAGAATTGGTTGATGCGATATGTGCTTATCCGGGAATAAACTATAAACCGCGTAAATATGGCTTCATTACCAAAGTGTACTATGGAATGAAAACAGTATCGGCGAAATCTATTTCAAAAGTTAATTTTAGTTCGATGCGTTCTGTTGACGTAGGATGTTCTGACGATAATCCGAATGCTTTGGTGACTATTGGAACTGGAGACGGTAAATGTTTTAATGATATGTTTATTCGTTGTGATGATTTTGATGTTTCAAATTTCCTTTCGTATTTGAGTAATTCTTTTTTAGCCGATTACGGTTTTATATGTAAATGGAGGAATGATGGAACTATCTCAGACGCTTTACATCAAGGCAGTAAAACATGGTTCACAGGTGACCGAAAAGTTTGCGAAGGTTTTCTGAAGGATGTCTACCCAGTCAATATTTTGAATTCGGCCCATGTCCAAAATGCTCTGATTGATAAAATCAAAGAAGATGAACGGATGGGTGAAATAGATTCATCCGTTGACGGATATCTTATATGGAATGTAGATTCGTCAAATATCCGCTATGCCCGCCGCGTCTGCAAGAAAATGGGGTTGTTGATATGAACGAGTGTTTCAACTGTGGAGTGCCAAGATGAAAAGACCCAAAATAGGTGATATAATTGAAATACCAACTCGGTCTGGTTTTGCTTATGCTCAATTTACACACAAGCATAGCATGTATGGAGCTTTGTTACGAGTTTACAATACAATTTATCAGACAAAACAGGCGCTAGATGCTATTCAATCAGTTGTCAATACGTTGAAACCTGATTTTTCTACTTTTTTCCCATTGGGCGCTGCCGTGAACAGAAATATCGTATCTGTGGTAGGAAATGTGCCAATTCCAGAAAAACAAAAGCCTTTCCCACTATTTAGAAATGGAGAAGTAGACCCAAAAACGAAGAAGGTTGAAACTTGGTGGCTTTGGGATGGCGTGAATGAATGGCCTATTGGCAAGTTGACTAAAGAACAAAAACATTTGCCTTTTAATGAGGTTTGGAATGACACTCTTTTGGTGGAGCGGATTGAATCTGGATGGACTCCTGAAACAGACGATCATAAGCCTTAACTCATGAAGTCTCCTAGGTTTAGCAAATGATGAAGATTATTGTTCGAAAAATTATTTTCTTTGGAATATTGTTGCTGACATTTGTTGTAGTCCAGATGTGGCTTGGCAACTTGTTCCCACTGTCGAAACCCGACTTGTCTTGGGGGATAACAGTCAAATATCATTTTATCGTTTATTGCGGAATCATTGGCGTATATAGCTTATTGTACCCGATGTCGATTGCTTTTTACAGTGCCCTTATTTTTCAAACAGTCAGTTTTTGGATTTTTTTCTCGTCATCGCATCCGTTGCGCTCAGTCGAGATGAATCTTATAGCATATCTATGCATTATTGTTCCCTATATATTGAGAAATACGCAAATATTGACAAACTCTTTCCATGCCAGCAGAAAAGAAACTGAGAAAAACGGGGAAGGCGAATCATGATGAAGAAAGAGTACATATTTATCGCAGGGCTTTATACCCTCATTCAATCTATCGTGGTTGGATGTTTTATGGTGTATGTGGCTGTTACCAATAATCCGCAGGGGGAGTATTATTCGGAATCGGGTGTTGTTTGGGGAGAAACAGCGGCTCTTTTTGTGTCTTGGTTTGTTGGTAGTGCTGTTTTTTGTTCGGCGGTATTCGCACTTGTTTTCTTTATAAAGTATATTACAAGAAGATGAAAAGGTCTACATTCATAAAAATTTCCCTCGGCGCCCTTGCGGTGCTATTGTTCGTTCTACTGATTATTCAATCTAATTGTGTGGGCAACTACTATATGACAAAGATTGATCCGGTATATATAATTCCGAACGAATCCAGCTTGTGCAGGTTTGAAGTGAACCAAATGAACAACGGCTCTGGCGACTGGTGGATTTATGCGCAGGATGATTCAAATTATTACTTCTTTCTTGGATACGATTCGCTGCCTTACATTGTGTTTTCAAGGAGCGCGGCGGAAAAATGTATAGGATTCGATAAAGTTAATGTTGACACGTGGTGTGGAATTGATACGAACGAAATTGTATTTCAAGTTAAATACAGAAACATAAAGGCAAAAGACTCAACCGTTATTTATGCGGAACGTCTGGACAATGAGCATGCACTTCTATATCGTTCGAATTATCCGGATGTGGTGTTCTTTGTTAAAATGTCGGATTCCGGTTTTTATGAAGTCGATAGCATTGTGGATTTCTATGAAGACTTTACGGTATATCAATCAGAAACGGATTTGAAAAAAAACAGACGAGATGTATTGAAAAAAATATATGAAGACATAATGGGATATCAATCAGAAACAGATTTGAAAAAAATGGACGACGGAGACCGGCTTAGAAAAATGATTGATTATGGAATGATTGTAGATCCTATAATGAATCGTTTTGCGGGGGAATTATTTATTGTTGATGATGATGGTATTTATGAATTATCGTTGTCTAGACGAACATTCAAAAGAGTAATTCACTATCACATGGCCTTAGATATATTTGAAACTTGTAGCGACAGTATGATTTGGAGGCTTCCAAATCCACAAAGAAGTATTTCCTCATCAGCTATTAGAGTATCTTTCCAAGATAGTAGTTTCTTTGAACTGAAGCCGAATGGCATGTTGAATATCCAGGTTGTTGACAGCAACAGTTGCTTAAAGGTGAAAGGCGAATACAATCAAGTCCGTTATAATTACGCAGAAGGCAAAAAATGCAATGCAAGGATTCCATTGTGCGAACCATTCTAATAGGGCGTAACCATAATTAATCACATCCTTTTTTGCGGTCTTGCCAGACGCTTTGGTTGAATAGTTGGCCTTCGGAGAGTCCGTACTTTTCTTCGACGCCGGCCTTTGAAATGGCTGTGTCGATGTCGAGCTTGCCGCGGATGGCTTGCGTGTAAATGTCGATTTTGCGGCGGACAGATTCGGGTTCTTCGTCCAAGAGTTCCAGACGGTAGCTGCTTACGTTTTGGGCGATGAGTCTTGGTAATAGCTTGAGGGCGGATTGCGGTTTGCCGACAAAGAGCGTGTTGCGGCATTCGGCATCGGATTGCAAGAAGTGGCGTTCGCCTTTATGGTCGAGAATTTCGACTTTATGTTGTGTGCAAATCTTTTTGCATTCGGGGAATCGGCGGCCTGTAGTGAGGGCGCGTGCGAATGCGCAGTATTCCGAGTGGAATGCGGGCATGTATTGGTGCAGCGCAAGTTCGAGCTTGCTTCCGTCGATGTTCTTGAGCAAATCAAAAAGCTGGGTGCTGTTGAGGTCCCACGAGGGGTGCAATTTTTCGAGGCCTTGAGCCAAAAGCCAATCGTATGTGGCGCTGTTGGTGGCGTTCAGGCTATAGTCGCCGACCATCGGGATTCCGGAATCCTTGAGGAGCGCGAGCGAACCGAGGTTACGCACGAGTGCAAATTCCGGCATGAGCGTGAGAATTTGTTTGATGTAATGGTTCTCGCCGGGCTTGTGGATGCGGAGGGTCGCGATGCCTGCTTCGAATCCGAGCTTGTGGATGCGCTCGAGCGGTTCGTCGTATTTCACGCCCCAGTCAAAATCCATGACGACTTTATCGATGTCGAGGCCTTGCAATGCGTCGATTTGTTCGGGACGGCGAACGAGAACAGTAATGTTCATCCTCTTTGTCATTGCTCTATGTGCATGACCTATCGGCTCAACCATGCCAAAATGCGTGCATTTTGTTGCGGCATTCGCCTCACTGTCATTCCCGACTTGATCGGGAATCTCCTTGCTGGTACTGCCCGCGACTTGTGCGACATGGTGCAAAAATTCCCTGCCGTTTTCTGCAGATGGCGCAAGTTCCTTCCACTGCAAGCGTTTTTCGTCTAAGGCTTGCACGGCATCTTGGCGCAAGGTGCGTAAAATCTTGCCGGGGAGGAATGCGTTTTGCGGGAGCTTGATTTCGAGCTTGTCGAGTGCATACGCTGTTGCAGAAAGCGCGGAAAGTTCTTTCTTGACGATGGTCTGGAGTGTGTCTGGTGCGACTTCGTTGCGGGAGGCTTCGAGGATGGCGCCGTTGACGGTGACCGCGCGCGTCTCGTTATTTGCTGTGCGCGTTTCGTTTGCGATTGCGCAATTTTCGTGTGCATTTGCGTTGGCGTTTGTGCCGCGGGTTTCCGAAATTGTGAGCTTGAGCGGTTCGCCAATTTTGCCTTCGAGCGTCATGCACACGGGAATGTGCTTGGCGAAACTCTTGTCCGTAAAAGTCTTGTGGAGTTCTTTTTCGAGAGCGGGGGAGTCGTTTCGGTAGGCCTTCATGCCGTAGCTGACTTTGTGCAAGTTGAATTCTCGACCGAATTCCAGACGAACTTGCGACATCCCGGCGCTTCCGCGCGCATTTTCTCTTGCGTTCCCTGTGCGACCGGCGAATGTCGCTTTGTACAGTCGGCTTCCTGTTTGGCGTGGTTCGGGTTCTGCCCTATATTCCTCAAATAAAATCCCGTCGCCCGGCAATAAAGTGCATGGAACAGGCTTGTCTTCAAGTTCTACAATCACGCCGCCGCGTTCCACTTGAACAACGGTTCCGATAAATTCACCGTGATGGTTCGAGAACGATCCATCGACGAGTTCCTGGTGGTTTACTCCATCGAGCCAACCTGTGTTGAGTCCTCGCGAGAACAAAACTTCAAGCGGTTCCAAGTCCTGCGCCGTAAGGCCGGCTTCATTTCCGGCATCATTTTCTTTATAACCTTTCTCGCTCAGAATTTCCAATGCCTTGCGATACGCGTGCGATACGGCGGCGACGTATTCGGGGCTTTTCAAACGGCCTTCGACCTTGAGCGATTCCACGCCGATTTCACTGAGTTCTTCAAGTTTCGGGAGGGCACACAAGTCTCGCGTGCTGAACAAGTAACGCGCTTTCGGATCCTTCCATTCCTTGCCATCGACGAAAATGCGGTAGGGGAGGCGGCAGCTTTGGGCGCACTGCCCGCGGTTTGCGCTACGTCCACCAAAGTTTTCGCTGGTGAGGCACTGCCCCGAGTACGAGACGCAAAGAGCCCCGTGAATGAAAACTTCCAGTTGCAGGTCGGTGAGGCTCTTGATTTGTGCAATCTGCTTTGATGAAAGTTCGCGTGCAAGCACGGCTCTTGAAAATCCGATGTCCTTGACCAAGTTCACGGCTTCGGAACTGGCGAGCGTCATTTGCGTGCTCGCGTGGATTTCCTGTTCCGGGCTAATGGCCTTGATAAGCCTTGCAAGCCCGATGTCTTGGATGATGAACGCATCCGGCTTTAACGCTATCAAGCGTTCCAAAAATTCCGGCAATTCCTGAATCTCGCGCTCGAAGATGAGAATGTTCATCGCGAGATACGTCTTTACGCCGCGCAGCCTTGCGTAGCGGATCATTTCTTCAACGTCTTCGAATGAAAAATCTTCGGTCCTGCCGCGGGCGTTCCAGTGGGGGACTCCGTAGTAAACCGCGTCCGCCCCGTTGTTGATGGCGGATTCCAGCATGTCGCGCGTACCGACAGGCAAAAGAAGTTCAGGCTCGTTCATGAACTCAAAAATAGAATTAATTACCTACGAGAAGGAGATTCCCGGTCAAGCCGGGAATGACAGAATGATAATTGCGATGTTACGCTTCTTCTAGCTTGTAGCCGAATTGCACGATGGCGCCGGGTCGAGCTTCGCGGAA
>JAEEGK010016462.1_pt1 | contig 16247 bp, 3 predicted proteins | sample 8958771 | NCBI WGS metagenome assembly JAEEGK01 (sample SAMN16246547, study PRJNA631951) | gut metagenome | biome: gut microbiome; feature: rumen; material: SC-attached | host: Bos | place: Iran: Karaj | collected 2018-10
ATCCCCAAATAAAAATATTAAAATATTATATTCTTATTATGATTTAAAATTTTATTAATTAATATTTTAATTATTTTAAAAAATAAATTAATATCTATTATAATAATAATTTACCTTTTATAATAATTATTTAAATGATATTGGAGAGAAAAAAATTAAAAATAAAGATATTTAAAGATAATAGATAAAGAAAAAACTATTTAAACGCAGAAAAAAAAATTTTAATAAATTATTTTAATATTAATAAAAAATTAATAAAACGACTAAATTAAACAATTTTATAATTTAATAAATTAAAGATGAATATACTCAAATCTCTAATACTAACAATATTAACATTCATTTTAATTTCATCCAAAAAATTAAAAACCCAAATGAAAAAAGACATAATAAAAGACACAAAAGAAATAATAGAGAACGTAACATCATACTTAACAGATACAATTCTCTCTCCTTTAGCAAAAGAACTTCACAACACTGAAAATCCAAAAAAAGAAAAGAGAAAATATTCAAAAAAAAATTTATTAAATATAATAATTCCTCATAACTCAACAAAAAACGATACTAATTACAGAAAAGAACCAAATCATAAAATTGAAGTATCACAAATAGAAAAAGATGTAAAAAATTTTATAGCAGATAATAATGATTCTTTAATTCAGGAAGTTTATAATGAATCAGAAACATTAAACGAAGTTTATAATACTATAAATTGGACTGTTATTTATGATAATATGAAAGAAATTGAACCTGAAAATATAGAAAATGAAACTTTAATTAATGAATTACCTGAAGAAGTTAAAGAAGAAACAAATGAAAATAATGAAAAGGAAGAAAATGTTGTTCAAGAACCTGAAAGTGGTATTCAAGATCAAGATATTATTCAAGAACCTATTAATATTGATAATGGAAGTAAAAATCCTATTATTGAACCACCTAAAGATGATGATGAAGAACAACAACAATTTGAAGTTGAACAATTTGATGTTGATAATGTTGTTGAAGAAAATTATAGAGATAAGAATGTACCTGAAGAACCTGAACAAAATTTAAATGATGGTATACCTGAAGAAATAGAAGAAAAGAAAGATTATCATATTGTTCAACCACAATATCCACAACAACCTGAATTTTATCCTCTTCAACCTCAACAACAAGAAGAATATCCTCAACAACCTCAAGAACCTGAAATTTATCCTCTACAACCTCAAGAACCTGAAGAATATCCACAACAAGAAGAAGATAAGAAACAAGAACCTCAAGAACCTGAAAATTATCCTCTTCAAGAACCTGAAGAATATCCTCAACAAGAAAAAGATAAGAAAAAAGAACCACAAGAACCTGAAAATTATCCACAAATAGAAGAAGAAGTTAGTCAACAAAAACAACAAGAAATTAGTGATTTTCCTCAAGAACCTGAAGCAATGGAAGAACTACCTGAAAATCATAGTAAAAAAGAAGTTGAACATAAATCATATTATGATAATATAAAAGATATTATTGATGAAGTTTCATCTCAATTAGAAAAAATATTTGAAGAAAGAGCAGAACAAAAAGCAGAAGAATTAGAAGAATTAAAAGAAGAAAAGGAGAAAGAAGAAATAGAGGAACTTCTCCCAGAAGAACCAAAAGAAGAAGAACAAGAACAAAAATCAGATGTTCAAGAATATGTTGTTTTACCTAAATTTGAAAAAGAAGAAATGATAAAAGAAGAAGAAAAAAAAATAACTCCTGAAGAATTTGAAGAGAAAAATGAAGAAAGTTTTGATGAAAAAATGGAAGAAATTGAAGAGAAATTAAATGGTTTAAGAGAAGAAGAATTTGATGTTATTCAACAACCAGAAGAGATAAATGATGATAATGAGAAATATCAAGTTCAACAACCACAATCACAAATGCCTCAACAACCACAAGATGTAGAACAAAGTCCACAAGAGGAGAATATTGAACACGGTATTAGAATTCATATACCACCTATTATAAAAGATGAAAAAGAAGAAGAAAAAGTTGAAGAAAAAGAAGAAGAAAAAGAAGAAGAAAAAGTTGAAGAAAAAGAAGAAGAAAAAGTTGAAGAAAAAGTTGAAGAAAAAGAAGAAAAAAAAGAATGTAAATGTCATGATGTTTCTGATATAAAAGAAACAGTTGAAAAATTATTAGAAAATTTGAAATCTATTAAAAATTCTGTTTTAGTAGATACAGAAAGAATAAAAGATATAGTATCTGATTATAAAATAAGTAATAGTGAACAAGATTATTTAGATAATATTAATTTGAAATTAACTGGTGATTATTCATCTGAAACTGATGATATAAATGATGAGTTAAGGAATATTTTAGATAAATTAAATAATGAATGTAATTCTGAAAATGAAGCAAATGATATTAAAAGTTTTATTCAAAAAAAATATTCTAGAATAGTCAATCAACTTTTATAATTATTCATATTAATTATAATAAAAAATTTAATTTTTTTAAAAAGTAATTTTTCTATATATGATTTTTTATTTTTTCATTAATATTTGTTCCATTCTTTTTCCCATTATTGATGGATTTGTTATTATTAAAAATTTTTTATTTATTTCAAAACATTTTGAATAATTTTTTTTATTATTTTCATTCATTATTCTTGTTGAAAAAATTTCTTGACTTTTACTATACTTATTGTTTTTATTAAGTAAATTGCTTTTATTTGGTAATCTATTTTCAGATGATAATGATAATAATAAATTAATATTTGGTAAAGGTTTCCTTTTTCTAAATATTGGTGATAATAATTCATTTTGAATATTTAAATTTTTGAATAAATTTAAGGTTTTTGGGATATAATAAATTGAATTTAAATTTTTATTTTTTTTTAAATTGATATTATTTGTTGAATTTGATTTATAAAATAAAGAATTAGTTTTAAATTTCAAATTCTTATTATTTTTAATTTTTCTTTTAATTGGAAATTTTTGATAATTAATATAAAATTCATTATTATGTTCAATATCAATTGAACTTTTATTTGAAGGGAATCTTGAATAAAATGATTCAACAAATTTATTTCTTGTTTTTATTTTAGGATTTTCATTTATTTTTTGAATTTCATCAATTCTTTTATTTATTATTTCAAGTTGTTTTAAAGAATATTCTTTAAATTTATTTAATAAAGCTTCAGGGACAATATTATTAAAAGTATTTAATTCAACTTCAAAAATTTCTGAATTATCAACAATACATTTAACATCAAAACAATATTTTTCTAAACCTAAATTGTATTCAATTTCACCAATAAATTCACCACTTCCTAATTTAAATAATTTAAATTCAGTTTCTTCTGAATATGATTGTTTTAATTCGTGATTTTTTCTTGTAGTAAATCTTTCATTTTTATCAGTTTTAAGTATTGTATAATCAATTGGTGATAAATTATATGACGTGATTATATAACTTAAACTAAAAATTCCATTTCTAATTATATAAAAAGTTTTAAAAGGATCTCCTTTATGTATTATTTTTTCACCTCTTTTTACTTTTATTAATGTTGTACTTGATACAAATTTTGGGAAAAAATATGTTTTTGAATAATCTTTAAATAAAAGTAAATTTTCAAAAAAATTACCTATACTTGTTTTTTCTAACATTTCTGTTCTTTCAAAAATTAAATAATAATGAGAATTTGATAATTCACCTAAAATACTTTTTATTTTTGCTTCTGCTTTACTATTTCTTTTAATTTGTTTTGTTCTTAATTCATCTTCACCAATTTCATTTCCAATATTTTTTTCTATTATATTTATATTATTAACTTTTTCATTTTTAATTGAATTTAATATATCTCTAATACTCATTCTTCTTTTTTTTAATTCATTTGAGATAAATTCTACAATTTTAACTTGACCTTCAATAATAATAAACATACTATTAATCATATCATTTATATTCCAAATCTCTTCTCCTTTCTCATATAATCTAAATGTTAAATTAATTGTAATATTCCAAGCCATTAAATTACCATATTTTTCTTTTTTTAATATATTTTGGAAAAAGTTTAAATTTTGAAAATAAATGAAAAGTTTTTGATTCATATTATTTGTTCTTTTCATATCAGGATGATAAATACAATATTCTATTATTTCTTTTGCCGATAATTTTTCAATGTCTTGCATTTTTTAACTCTAATTACAACTTTTAATATTATAAAAATTTTTAATATATAATTTTCCTGAATAAATTTAGTATAAAAATTTTGTTCATCTTAAAATTATATTATAATTTAAATTAAAAAGTATTTTAAATAATGTTAATTAGTAAAAATTAAATTATTTTTTATTTATAATAAATTATAAATATTTATAGTTATGAAATTATAAAAAATATTAATTATCTTCTTTTTTTCTTCCATTTTTTGATTTGGATAAAACATCTTTCCATTTTTTTTGAATTTGATTAAAATTTTTTTGTTTATTTGTAATATTATCATTATTATTATTATTTGCATAATAATTATAATTATTATTATTAATAGTATCATTTTTATATTGATTATTATTTATAGAATTATAATTATTAAATTTGTCTTTTAATTTTTCATTTTTTTTAAAATCAGGACTAGTTATAATTTGAATATTATCTCTCCTAGAAGGAGAAGGGCTTTTATTTAAATTATCAATTTGAATTTTTTTTTCTTTTAATTTATTTTTAACCATTTCTTCAATATCTCTTTTTTTCTTTTCATTTTCATCTATATCATTAATAGAAGGACTTTGATTAACTCTAATTGGCATATTTCTAATATTTGAATTTGAATGTGATTTAATTAAATTTTTATGAATTTCATCTAATTCATTTTTAATCCATCTTTTAATATAATTATCTTTAATATGATGATTTTCAACACCTTTATTATAATCAAGTATAATTTCTTCTTTTTTTGCTCTTATTAATTCATTTAATAAATTTCTTATACTAATAATTATCATTTGGTCAGTTTCAGATTTAGTTTCTAAATCAGATTGATTAAAATTAATTAATATTTCATGTATATTTTTTAATATTTTTGCAACATCTAATTTTTTGTAAACATCTTTTATATTTTGTGTAATTTTTACTAAACATCTTACACTATATTCAGCATATTTTTGGTTAGTAATTCTATTATTTTTTTCTTCTGTTATAAATATTATAATAGTATCAGTTTGATTACAATATTCTATTATTTTTAACATTATTGAATTAAATGTTTTCCAAATTACCATTCCTTCATTTTTTTCTCCTAAAGTATTTAAATTATCATATAATACTGATGATAGAACTAAATATATTAATTTTTTATGAGTATCAAATGAAATTTTTGATATTAATTCATATATTCCTGATAATTTACATAAAACATTTGTTATATATTTTATTGTTTTTACTGGTAATGGTTTTAATTTAAAACAATTATTTATTGAATTAATAAATGAAATAAAAATAAAATCTGAATTTTTAATTAAAATATTTTTATTCATTTCAAAATTTCTAAAAATTATTTCATGTACCGTTATTATTATATTTATTATTGAATCACTTGTTGGCATTGCTAATGATAATAAAGAGTTTTTTAATGTTTCAAAAGATAATATTTCATATTGATTTGTTTTATTATTAAGAATAAATAAATTTTGTTCATTATTTTTTTCAGGAGTTTCTTTATTTGAATTACTATTTTTCGAAGTGATAATTTCATTTTTAAAATCTTTAATTTTAATAGGAGAAATAAAATCTTTTTTATTATTATTATTCAATTTTTTATTTGGAGAACAAAATTCTTTTTTATCTTTTATATCAATTTTCTCATAAATTAATTTACTTCTATTAGAAAGATAACTAGAATTATTAATATTACTAATAGCAGAAACATCATTTTTAAAATTACTTATATCATTTTCATTCTTTTCAAATTCTATATCATCATTGAATTCATTACTATCATTATCTAATTCATATTCATCACTTAATAATTCATATAAATCATCCCTTTCCTTTTCAGAAAGATCTCCAGTATATCTCCAAATATCATCACTAATAACTTTAAATATTTCTTTAATTAAAGGAAGAATTTTATTTCTTACATTTTTATCTCCTTCAATATATATTTTAATAATTCCTTTTGCTGCTTTTGATAAATAATTATCATCAATTTCACCTAATGAATAAATTATATTCATTTTTTCAATAATTTCAATTTTTAATTTTACATTTTTTGGAATACAAATATATAATAATTGAATAAATGCTTTTTTCATTCCTATATTATTTGATATAATACTGATATAAAATGATGCATTATCTTTAAAATTATTATTTGGAGATGTTAATCTTTCACAAAATATATTTAATAAAATATTACTTTCTGTATTTTCAAAAATATAATTATTTAATTCATATACTTTAAATATTGCTTCTGATAATTCATAAAAAGTTTTTATTAATGAAGGTGTTTGATTTTGCATTAATTTCCATCCACAAAATTTTAATATTAAATCTAAATTTTCTGTTACTTTATATTGAGTATTATTATCAATTAAAGCTTTTTTAATTCTATCTAAAGATTTATTTATATCTTTTATATCATCACTAAACATTTTTGAAATTTGTTCTTGATTAAAAATATATTTAAATTGTTCTTTTAATTTTGGTACATAATCAAAAATTAAATTTTCTAAACAAAAATTATTTTTTTTATCAAGTTCCATTCTTTTTTCTTTTGCTCCTTTATGTGGTTTATAATTTGATAAAAAGATTTTTTTATTACTTAAACTTTTTGTACTTTCATTACTTAATTCTCTCTTTGATTTAATAATAACAGAAGAAGAACCTAAATTTTTTTTAGAAGTACTTTTATTTTCTAATTTTTTCTTTAAAATAGTTGAACTAGTTTCTAATCTTAAATTACTATTAGTTCTACTATTTGATTTAATATTTGATATTTTTTTAATATTTCCATTTGAATCATCATTTTGAGATTTATTCATTATCATTGATATAGACGTATTTTTTGGAGGTGATTTTGAAGCGTTTTCTCTTAATGAAATCTTTTTTTCATTTTTGAATGTATTTGATAATTTTGATGATAATTTTGATGATAATTTTTTTGCTATTATTTTATTAGAATTATTATATATTATATTATTAATACTTGTTTTTAAATTTAAACGAGTTGAAGTTATATTTGGAGATAATAAAACATTTGGATTATTTTCATCTATATTAATTTCTATTTCTCTTTCATTTAATATTTTATCCATTATTAAATTTAAAGAATCTGCAATTGCAGGTTTAAATTCTTTTATTTCTTTATAATATAAATTATAATTTATAAATTTTAAACTTTGTCTAATTAATTCTTCTACTGATGTTCTAATTAATGATGATTTATCTTGTAAACATAATAAATATGAATTCATAATTTCTTTAAAAAAACTATCAGGAAAATCTTTTGTTATTTTATCATTATTTTTTTTTAATATTTGAATTAATTCACTTCTTAATTCAAAATTTTCTGTTTTTAATAATTGAGGAATATAAATTGCAATTGATTCAAAACCACATTCATTAATCCATTTTTCAATACAAATTTGACAATCTTCTCTTAATGATAATTGTTTATCTGCTAAATTTGATAAAAGACTTAATAATAAAGTTTTAGAATATAATTTAATAGGATTTCCAATTGCTTCAATTAATTGTGATAATAATTGAACAATTAATCTTACTAAATTTTTATTCCCATCCCCTAATTTAGTTTTAATTAAATTAAATAAATTTTTTAATCCATTTATTAATATTTTATTATTTGCTTTTGATATTATTTTTTGAATATTTTCAATTCCTTCTTTTTTATCAACCCATTTACCATTATCAATATCTTTTATAAGTTTATTTGTTATATATTTACTTATATCAACTCTAGGAATTAAATCTTTATTAAAACTATTATAAATATTTTCATTATTAATATTTTCATTATCTTTTTTTGTATTTTTTTTTTCTTTATTATCTTTTATATCTATTACTTCTATTTTTTCCATTTCTTGTTCAATATTTTTTAAAGTTGATTCTTTAATTCCTTTAATTAAAATTTTAATATCATTTCCAATATATTTATAAAGAGTACATATTAATTGTGATGCTGCCATTCTTACTTGAGGATTTGAGTTATTTGCTAAATTAACACAAAAATCTATTAACACTTTTATATCTAAATTATCAGACCCATAATCATCTATTATTTTATCAAAGAAAATACAATATTCTTTCATTATTACTATTTTTGCTTTTTTATCAAATAAATTTAATAATTCATTTATAATTATTTTTATTCCATACTTTTCAATTAAAATTAATAATAATTTTGTAATACTTTCTTTTAATTTTGTATCTGATATTTTTTCATATACTCCTTTTATTAAAATATCAATATATTTTTTATCAAATGAAGATGAAAATAAAGTAATATAACAAGAATATGCTTCTTTTAAAATATTAAAATTTGTTTCTTTAAAATAATTTAATTTTATTCTTATAAAATTAAAAATAATTTCTTTATTTTCATTACTATAAGAATTTATATTTTCTGATAAAATTTTATTTAACTTTATAAAAGCTTTTTTTTTCTCATCCCATTTATTACTAGAAAATAATTGAAATAATTCTTTGTCATTAATAAAATTTTGAATTTTTTCAGTTATTTCAATTTCATCTTGGGTTTTGTTTTTATTTATAGGAGATAATACAACTTCAGGTTTTGGAATTTGATTTAATTGTTTTATTTCTTCATTTTTTAAAGCTTCAGTTAATTTTTTTTCAAATTCATTTAATGAAAAATCATTATTTTGTTTTGTATTTAATATACTATTTTCAATTGTATTTTCAGTTATTTTTGGGCTTAGTTCTAACGGTTGTTCTTCTGTTGTATTTTTTAAAGTTTGAATTAAATCTTCTTTTAATAATGTTTCATTATTAATTAATATTTCATTTCCTTCTATATCTAATTGATTTTCTTTCATTGTTTTTGTTTTTTCAAAAGAATTTTCTTTTTTGAAACTGTTTTCTTTTTCTTTTAACTTGTTAAATGATTTATTATTTTCATTTCCATTGTTTGTTTCATTATTCTTTATTTTTTGTATTTCTACATTATTGTTATTTATTTCACTTTCTTCATGATTAAGTTGAATTAAGTTATCTTTACTATCTTTATTTATAATATTATTATTATCTAAACTATTAGAAAGTGTAAAATTATTTTGTAAACTATTTATATTATTATTATTTTCAATTTCCAAATTAATAGATTCTTTATTTAATGTTATTTCATTTTTATTATTATTAAATTCAGAATTTAAATTTTTATTCTCTTTATCTTTATTATTACTATCATCATTAATATTTTTATTTTCATTATCAATTTTGTTATTACTTTTTCTAAAACTTTTTTTATATGAATCTCTTTTTGATAATGAATCTTCAAATTCTTCTTCAACTTCTTCTTCAATTTCTTCAAATTCATATTCTTCATTATCATCATTTAATTCTGGTTTTCCTTCATCATATTTAATATCATAATTAATATTTTGCATAACTTGTTCAATTTCATACAATAATTCTTGACTTAATTTTTGTTTTTCTTCACATGAATCAAATCTTTTTCTTCCAACTCTTTTTCTTAAAAGAGATAATGAACTCATTGAACAATTTTTTAATTCAATATTTGAATCTTGAATACAAGTTGAAAAAATTTCTATTATAATATTAGTTGCTCTTTCTAAATCATAATAATATGTTTTTCTCAAATTTATAAAAATAAATTCAGCAATACTATTTTTATATATTATACTTTTATCATTTATAAAATTTTTAATTGCTATTAAAAAAGATGTTAAATCAAGTGTATTTTTTAATATTATTGTTAGTAAAATATTTATTTGGTCATTCAACCGCTCTTTTTTTTCTTTAAATTTTTCTACTATTGATGGTAATATTTCAGATATTAATTTTTTATATGATTCATTAGTATTTAATATTGGTGTTAATGAAATTAAAAACTCTAAACATGCTGAATTTACTTTTAAATTTGGGAAATTTAAGAAATATTTAATATAAATTGAAAGTAAATTATAATTTACTTCTATTTCTTTATGAGTTGTTATAAATTGAATTAAATTATTAATATAATCACATTTTTCATCCCATTTTTTATTTTGTATTTTATTAAATTCTTCTTCTGATAATGGTAATAAGTTTGGATTATCTTCATTATAACTATCAAATTTGTTATTATTTATTAAGTTTTGTTCCATAATTATTTTTTTATCTATTATTATTAAAAATTTATAATTTAAATAATATAATTAAAAAATAAATTTAATATAAAAAATACAAAATGATTTACTTGTAAATTTTTTATAAATAATATTAAAATCTTTTTAATAATTTTACAATATTTTCTTTTATTTTTTTTCAATTTTATTCACATTCGTTAATAAGAATAATTAATTAATATTAATCCATTATTTTTATATTTAAATTATCCAAAAAAAATAAATAAAATATTTAAACAGTGTCCAAAAAATAAATATATTAAATAAATTTATGTTAAATATAAACAAAGCCAAAAATATAATAAATACAATGAAAAAACAATATATATAATTATCAAACCAAATAATAAAAAAATATAAATACAAAATTCAAATTTACTATATATCTTTTAAAATATAATCCAATCTAAAATTACTAATAAATTTTATTATTTTTTTTTATTTAAATAGTGTCCAAAAAAATAAATAAATAATCAAAAATAAGAAATGTTAAGTTCTCAAGAAGAAATTCAACAAAATGAAATAGAAAAAGAAATAAACATTAATAATAGCGAATGGTATACAAAAGACGAAATAACAGGAGAAATATTATTTCTTAAACAGGGAGTTTTATATTCAAAATTCCCAAATGAACAAATAACTCAAATATTAAGTTTATTCGAGAATCCAAATAAGATAAAATCAAATAAACAAAAAGAAAATAAAGACCAAAATAAAAAAAATGAACCACAAAGTTTTCATTCAATAATGGCAAAATTTTCAACAGTATTAAGTTCAAAAAATATTCAAATATTTGGAGGAGGCTCAATCGCAACTTTAAATAGTGATGACTATAATGATGAATATGTAATAGTTTCTAATTTAATTCCAAAAGGAATAGTTTCAATTGAATTAATTTGTCCTATTTCTTGTACTAATTTATCTTTTGGTATGTGTTCTAAAAATGATATTGAAAATGGAAATGTTAGTAAAAAAACAGTTAAATCTTTTAGAAATACTTCTAGAAGAAAAGTTATTTTACATATTAATTATCATAATTATGAAGTTTCTTTTTATTTAAATGGAGAGTTAAATGAAAAAACTTTAAAATTTAAAGAAGATGCAATTTATCCTTGTATTTTTATTGAAAAGAAAAATACTTCTGTTATTTTAAATCCTAATGTTCATTATAATGTTTCTAAATATAAAAATGATATATTAAAAAAATTATTGATTTTTACTACTGATCCTTCTAAAGAAATTTATGTTGGAAATAGTGAAGGATTATTAAATTATTTTAATAATTCTTTTAATAAAAAAATAGAAATTAAAAATATTTTAGGAGGTGATGTTAATGAAAAAGGAATTCTTAATAATTTTTTCCTTGTAAAATTTAAAGATAAAAAAAATATTTTTGATTTAAAAAATAAATTTTCTTCAATTTGTATTAATCAAAATTTATCATTTATTGATTATTCAAATAATAAAGAAATATCTAAAAAATTATTAATTAACTCTGATTTATCATTTATTCATAAGAAATTATATTTAACAAGTTTAAATTATAAATTTCAACCTGAGGAAAATAATATAAAAGAAAGAATAATAAAATTTATGATTGATAATTTTAAAAAGATTAATTTTTTAGTAGATTTTTCAGTTGAAATTGCTGTTCAAATACAAAATAGTTATATTAATTCAAATAAAGAAGATATTTTTGATTTTATGAAAACAATAAAAAATTATTATGATAAAGAAAAATGTGATTATAAAATAAATTATTTACCTCAAAATGATTCTATTTTATTTATGAAAGAAAACAAATTGAAAATTATTAAAAGAGATAATAATGGAAAATTTAATTATATTAATTTGAAAGAAATAAATGAAGAAAAAGATAAAAATATTATTTTAATAAAATATGATGATTTAAAATTTTTCACTCAAAAATTTGAATTTGAAAAATTTTTATGTAATTCACCTTCACAATCAAAATTTGTTTATGTTAGAAATTTTTTTGAAAGTTTATTACATTCAAAAAAACTAGGAAATGATTATATTTTACTACCAATTTTTAATGGAATATTATTCTTTACAATGGTTGCAGATTTTTTAAATACAAAATCCATAATATCAAAAAAACAACAACAATTAGATAATTTAGCGAAAGAAAAAAAAGAAAGAGAAAAAGATAATAAAGAAAGTAAAGAAAAAGAAAATAAACCATTAAAAGATAAATTAAGTCAAGAAGCAAAAGATAATAAACAATTATATGAAGAATTACCATTTTCATTAAATTATGATGCTGAAAGTATAAGTAAAGATGATGAAACTGATTCAACAATTTCATATGAACAATATAGTGATTATATAATTAATGATCCATTAGAATTTTCAAGAATGAGATTTATTATTAATAGTATTATTGTCCAATTATCTATAAAATATCCAAATGAAAAGATTATCACTGATCAAAATATTTATAGTTCATTTCATAATTTAGCTTCTTTTGTAAATTATCCTTTTTATAAAGATCAAGATATTACTCAATTAAGTGATAAAGGTTTTTATTGTGAAAATGCTTTTACAAATGAACTTAAATTATATGGATATGAAGAAAGATTAATTAATACAGATACTTTTATAAATGAAGAAAAAATTGAAAAATATATAAATGAAAATTTCCCATCATATATGACAAATTCTCCTTTAATTAAATATTATCCTATAATCCCATCTACATATTCAATTAATAATATGAATTATACAATTGAAAGTAATGAGCCAAATTATAAAATTAATTTATATTCATTTAATAAATCTTATCCTTTATTAGTTACATGTTCAAATAATGGTGATGTTAATATTTATAATTATAAATTAGGTTTAGTTAAATTAGGAGGATTTAATATTTTAAAAGGAATTCAAAAAATAGAAAATTTTTCTCAAATAAATGATATATTTATGTTACAAAATAATAATGGAGCAAATAATATAAAAAGTATCTCATCACTTTTAGAATATAAATATAATTCAAATGTAAAAAAAGAAGCAGAATCAAAAATTGATTCTCATAATAATAATATAAAAGATGAAAAAAAAGATTTTAAAATAAATCAAAAATTCTTTAATAATTTAACTCAAATGGGATTTTCAAAAACTTCATGTAAAAATGCATTAAAATTAAATGGAAATGATTTTGAAAAAGCATTAGAATATTTATTAGAACATGGAAATCAAGAAGATCCAGATGAATTAAAAGATAAAAAAGAAAAATCTGATATTATTATTGGAAAATGGCAATGTTCAATTTGTACTTTTATGAATGAAAATGGAACTAAAATATGTGAAATTTGTGAAAATCCAATTCCACAAGAAAAATTAAAAGAATTTGAAGAAGCTTCTAAAAAAGAAAAAAAAGAAGAAAAGAAAGAAGAAAAAAAAGAAGAAAAAGATATTGATAAAAAAAGTGATTTATTAGAGGATACAAAAATTAATTATCTTTTTAAAGATGTTATTATTAAAAATGTTCATATTTGTTATAATTCTTGTTCAAATGAACCTTTTGCTCCTTTTGTTTTAATTGCTATTTTATTTGATTATAATGAAAATAGGTTGATTATTGTTATTTATAAATTAATGATTAATATTTTAATTTCTAAAGATTTTATTCATATTGAAAAAAATTCTTTTCAAAATAATATTAATCAAAAACAATTTTCTTCTCTTAAATTAGCAATGGAAAATTTAAATAATTGTTATTTTGATAATATTAATACTTTATATCCTTTATATTTAGGAGAAAATAAAAATGCTTCTTATAATCATTTAATACCAATTGAAGAAAAACACTTATCTTTTCCTATTTTTAGTTTTTATGATTCATATGTTTTTGATAATAAAAATGAAATTAAATTAAGTATTTTTGCTGAAGCTGGAAATGGATTTAAAATATTGAATTATAATATTAAAAATAATGAAAAACTTAATGATATTAGTAAAGATTCAATTATTATTGAAGAAATTGAAGATAAAGAAGAAATTGATATTAAAAAAGAATTTGAAAAAATTGATACTGAACTTAAATTAAATGATGTTAAAATTTTAAAAGATTGCTTAAATATTTATCTAATTTCAAAAAAAGGTTATATACATATTGATGATAAAAATAAAATTAATAGTGAAAAATTTGAAAATGAGATTCCTGAATTAAAACAAGTTATTCCTAGATTTAATAAATCTGAAGAAATTGAAAAAATAGAAATTTATGATAACAATGGAAAAATTAATGATATTGGTGTTAATAATAATAAAAGTAGTAATATTGAAAAATGCATTTTGTCTGAAGTTAATTCAATTGATATAGATAAAATTGATGTTAATAAATTATCAGAAAATGAAATTACTTTATTATCTAAAATGTTAGATTTTCAAAGAGTAAATATAAATTTAACAAATAACCCAAATGATATTAAAGGATTAATAAAATCTGAAACAAATAATCCAAATGAATATAATAAAATATATTTTGAAAATTGTTCAAATAAAAAAACTCTTCATTTAACAAATGAACAATTTATCTTATTATCAAATATTGATATTTTACTAAATCCAAAATTAAAAATAGAAAATAATTCAAATGACAACTCAACAACAAAATTAATATTAACACCAGTTGAAAATACTCCATTATCAATAGAAAGTTTTAATAAATTAAATGACTTTATTCCATTAACAATAGTAGATTTTAAAGGAGCTCAATCACAAAATACAATAAATATAAGTAGTATATTATTTAATGATCATAGATTTATTTCAAATTATCCAAAGCCAGAATATATTTTTAGTCATTTACAAAATAATCCAATGATAATTGATAATATTGTTGTTTCAAGTGATGAGTCACCTAAAAGTCTTGAAATACCTTTTGGTAAAGGATGCATATTTTTAATTAATTCTTTAGAAAGTATCCCCATTGCTAAATCAAAATATTCTAATTTTAAATCAAATGATTTTAAAAAATTATTTCAAAGTAAAGTTGATAATAATGAAGATTTTTATGATTATGATCCTGTTTGTTTTATTGATATGAAAAATAATTTAATGGTTAAAAGTAATGTTGTTAAAAAGAAAACTTGTAATTATATTTATTTTTTACCTACAAGTGGAAGAGATGATAATACAAATAAATTTGAAACTCAATTTATGAGTTTATTGTTTTTTGGTGTTGAAGGAAAAGTTTTAGATGAAGAATCAAATGTAATAGATGATAAAAAAAGTTATATTAAAGCAAATTTAGGAGATAATAAATTATTAAATAATATTGTTGTTAATGTAAATGGATATAATAAAAGTAAACCAGATGAAATTTTCCCTATTGTTAAATTAAATCAAATTGAAATTAATAATGTTATTGATAATAATGAAATTAGTGCTCAATTTTTCTTTAGTAAAAATACTGTTAATAATGAAAATTATAAAAATAAAAAAATTGATACAATTGATATTGAAATTAATTCTAAAAATGATTTATTTGATATTATTGGTGTATCTTGTAGTTTTATTACATTTAAAAATATAGAAAAAAATGATTTAATTATGAATAATGAAGAAATTAAAAATTCAATTTTTATTAATAATAATTTCCATAATTTAATACTTGAAACAGAGAAATTTAATAAATTCAATTTATTTATTAGTTCATATATTAGTAATATTGAAATATCCATATCAAAAAGAATTGCAATATTACAATATTTAAAATATTTATTTAATAAATTACCAGGAATTAATAACGAAATATTATCAAAGATAGATTATGTTTCATTAATTAAAAATAATTTAATTCAAAATTCAAATTCTAATTTATCTTCTCTTTCATTTAATTTCTTAAGTGCAGCAATTGAAAATCCAAAAGCAAAT
>JAEEGK010016464.1_pt1 | contig 16247 bp, 8 predicted proteins | sample 8958771 | NCBI WGS metagenome assembly JAEEGK01 (sample SAMN16246547, study PRJNA631951) | gut metagenome | biome: gut microbiome; feature: rumen; material: SC-attached | host: Bos | place: Iran: Karaj | collected 2018-10
AATAAAAAAGCCCTACCACAACGCCGCGAAAGCGGCACCGCACGAAGTGCGGAACCATGCATAACCACAGGCAAGCGCCCGAAGCGGTGCGCAGCCTGTGGCAGAATCGCTCTCTAAATTGCGCTCGTAAGAGCGCCACAATCCAATGCCCCCGCGAAGCGGATGAAAACCGCCGCAGCCGCCGGAGCCGTTTGGATCATTTATAATCAACGTCTTGTTTATCCATTGAATCCTTGATATTATCGTCGGCCCGGCGGCGAGGCATTTTTGGTGTGTTTTGTGTGTTTTGTGGTTAAAAAATTTAATTAGTGTTTATTCGTGTCCATTCGTGGTTCTCATTACTCATTAATCATTAGTCATTACTCATTAGGAAACTCACATGTCCAATCAATCCATCGATGTCGCCGCTTTCATCTGGCCTTCCTACACAGGAGACGAACCGCGAACCAGAATGTTCTGGCCAGAAGGCATCGGCGAATGGCAATCCGTCAAAAACTCCGTCAAAGGTGCTCCATTCCACAACTGGCCACGCAAGCCCCTTTGGGGCTATGTCAACGAAGCCGATCCATACGTCATGCAGATGGAAATCGATGCTGCCGCCGACCACGGCGTCAACGTTTTCATCTATGACTGGTATTGGTTCGACAACCGCCCCTTCCTCGAACAATGTCTCGACAACGGCTTCCTCAAAGCCGCCAATCGCGACCGTATGAAATTCTATCTCATGTGGGCCAATCACGATGCCAACAATGTTTGGAACATCAATCTCTCCGACGATTTCGGCAACACTGTCATTTGGGGCGGTGCCGTCCCGCGCAAGCAGTTCGAAATCATCGTCCACCGCGTCATCGAACGGTATTTTTCACAGCCGAATTACTACACCATCGACGGCAAGCCTGTCTTCATGATCTACGAACTTGAGAATCTCATCAATGGCCTCGGCGGCGTCGAAGAATGCCGTAAGGCATTGGATTGGTTCCGCGAAGAGACCGTCCGCGCAGGCTTCCCCGGCCTCCATCTGCAAGCCACCGCCTGGAGCAAAAACGGCACGAATCTCAGCGGCGTCGATGCCCACGGCGGCCTTAATCGCGCACAATTCGACGCGCTCGGCTTCGACAGCATCACCCACTACCAGTTCGCGCATTTCACCAACATGAACCGCGACTACAAGGATATTCTCGTCGATGTCCAAAAGGAATGGGAGAAAATCGACGCCAATTATCCCATCCCCTACTTCCCGCATGTCTCCATTGGATGGGACAACAATCCGCGTTTCAAGCGTTTTCGCGAATACGTCTGCCGTAACAATCCGCCGTCGGAATTCGAAAAAGCCCTCCGTATGGCGAAAGACTACGTCATCGCCCATCCGCAACAGCAACCGCTCGTTACGCTGAACAGCTGGAATGAATGGACGGAGACCAGTTATCTCGAACCCGACGACCTCCACGGCTACGGCTATCTCGATGCCGTCAAGGCTGTTTTCGCCGACAATTGATCATAAAAACGTCGGGGTAGCAAGGCCGTCTCGGCCTTGTCAAGGGCGGAGACGCCCTTGCTACCTCCTTTTTTGAAAAACAACTATTGTTTTTTCGTAAAGACGCTCTATATTAATAGGACAAACGGGGTGTAGCGCAGTTTGGTAGCGCGACTGGTTTGGGACCAGTAGGTCGCGAGTTCAAATCTCGCCGCCCCGACCAATTCATTTTCCGCAAGCCCTCAAGTCCACCATCGCCTTGAGGGCTTCATCTTTTTAGGTTAATCAGCCGTAACAAGCCACTTAAGCGCAATTCTCTCTTTCGATTTTCTGCCTCAAGAGAAAGTAAATTCGGCTGTTTTCACGAGAAATATACATTCGATGGCCGCTATATTCTCTAAAGGCAGGGAGGGCCCAACATTGAAGTCCCCCCACTTTAACCTGAAAGAGAGAGTTATGGCGTTTTCTAGGAAGAACAGTTATAGGAAACCGACTCGTGGTTGTCTGAATCACAAAACTCTGCTCTACATCAGAGAATTTCTCAAAAAAACAAAATACCCGAAAACTTTCTTTCACTAACTGATAATATACCGTGAATAATGCCCTTAGCCGTAGGTCACCTCAAACACCATAAAATTCAAAAAAATGATTCAAGCACTTCAGTACCTCGAACTCTGTTCCGATATCCATGGATTAACAACATCCCATCAAAAGAATCAGTAAGTTGACTAAATTACGTCTCAATTTGGTCGGTGTATGAACTTGAAAAGCTGAAAATTAATGGTATTATAACGCATTTCAAGGTTTGGTGCTGAAATCATGGTGTTTAGCTATTCTATAGAGGCAATTTCAAAACTTGCCTTAAATGTTTTCCAATCAAATCGAATTTTAGCTGGACAGTAGTGATTCAAAAAACAAGCTGAATATCAAACAGAAAATACATAATCGAAAACTAATGACTGCTTTTGCAAGTTGAAAAAAAACGTTACGCTTGTGACGGTTTCAAATGCAATCTCGGCTGTATGCTGCGTTAACTTTTGTGTCTTTTGTTTGACGAGCTTTGCAATAAATCACGGAAATAGCAAAAATAGAACTCCAAGTAAAAAAGTTATGGCAAAAAAATCAAAAGAAGAAACTCTGAATCTTGATGCGATACTGTTCAAGTGTAGAGATATATTAAGGCAGGCAAAGAATTCGGGGTCGTTCTTTGAGAAGCGTGATATGATGCTGACCCTTGTGTTCTTGCGTTTTATGGGCGAGAAATACGAGGATGGTGTAGCAGTACTACGCCAGCGTTTGATTCAAGAGGGGTTGGATCCAGACGACGAGGAGATCATCAAGGCTTTCTTTGATGATGCCACCTTTGCTGATGGCACGTTTGATTTGCCAGTGGAGGCACGCTGGTCAACCATCATCAATACGGCGGCTCCACAGCTGAATGTGGCTCTCGATACGGCTCTTCGCAGTATTGGCGAGACAAATCCACAGTTGAAGGGGTGTTTTGTAGAAGGTACGTTCACGCAGCGTAATCTTGGAGCCAACGACATGAAGAAGATTGTGGACGAAATCAACAAGATTAGCCACAAGGCATTTGGCGAGGAGAAAGACCTTATTGGCCGTGTCTATGAATACTTTCTAAAGGAGTTTGCCGTCAATGCCACCAAGGAAGAGGGCGAATTTTACACGCCTCACGATGTGGTGCAACTCATCGCCACCGTGATTGAGCCATTCGACGGTACGCTCTATGACCCATGCTGTGGTTCTGGTGGCATGTTCATCCAAAGTACTGAGCTGATCAAAGCCAAAAAGGGCGACATTAGCCGCATCAATGTATATGGTCAGGAAAAGGAAGCAGCTACCTATCGACTGGCGAAGATGAACTTGGCACTCCGTGGCATCAGCCACAACCTGGGCAGCGAGAGTGATTCCACGTTCACCAATGACCTGCACAAAGGCTTGTACTTCGACTACATCATGGCCAATCCGCCATTCAATCTCAAAGGATGGTACAACGAGAATCTTGCCCATGACCCACGTTGGAGCGACTATGCAACGCCTCCAGAAAGCAATGCCAACTATGCGTGGATACTCCACATGCTTTCGCATCTGAAACCGCTGACTGGCGTGGCAGGATTTCTGTTGGCCAATGGCGCATTGGGTGATATGGACTCATTGGAAATCCGAAAGAAACTGATAGAAAACGACAAGGTGGAAGCCATCATCATTCTGCCAAGGGAACTGTTCATCACCACGGACATCAGCGTCACCTTCTGGATTTTGAATCAGAACAAGAAGGGAGGCAAGTATCATGGACGCATGTTGCGCAACCGCGAACACGAGATTCTCTTCATGGACTTACGCCAATGGACGGAGAATCCCGTGAACGGTGAGCAGAAGAAAAAGGTGCAGCTCATCGCGGAACAGATTCATCATGTAGCGGACATCTATCATCAATGGCAGGCAGAAGGTGCTGAAGGAAAGCACTTTGCTGTGCCTGAGTTATATAGGAGCGTAGGTATCGAGGAGATTGAAGCCAACAACTGGACACTGGTGCCCAGCAAATGCATCGAGTTCATCGACCACGACTTGGAGATTGACTACCCAAAGGAGATGGCTCGCATCCAGCAAGAGATGAAAGAGCTGATACAGCGCGAGAAGGAATCACAACGTATGCTCGAAGAGGCGTTTCGAGGTATCGGTTATAAGTTAAGTGATTAGTTATGAGTGATATAAAGATTTTTATCAGTAGTGTACAGCGAGAATTCGCCAAGGAAAGGCGAATGTTGTGCGACTATATTCGAACCGATGCGCTTCTTGGACGGTTCTTCATCCCATTTATCTTTGAAGATATGCCCGCAAAAGATGTCTCTGCCCAAAAGGCATATCTCACACAGGCAGCCGAATGTCACATCTATTTGGGCATTTTCGGCACTCAATACGGATACGAGGATGCAGAGGGAATCTCTCCAACCGAACGCGAATACGATACCGCCACCGCTCATTTTGCACATCGGCTTACTTATACACTGCGTACCGACGCACCTCGTCATCCCAAAGAACAAGCTTTCATCAGCAAGGTCGAACAAGATGTGGTACGCCGCGATTTTGCTACTTACGAAGAACTGCGCACGGCTGTCTATACCTCCCTCATTGACTATTTGGCACAGAAAGAGGTCATCCGCCGTGTACCTTTCGATGCCGCAGCGCATACTGTGGCAACTTACGATGACATTGACCCCGAACGCGTCCGCACTTTCGTCAACAAAGCCAAGGAAAAGCGCAGTTTCCCGCTAACTTTTGCCGATGGTATGGAGAAGATTTTTTCCAGCATCCACGTATTGACAGACGATGGACGTTTGACAAATTCGGCTCTTCTGCTCTTTGCCAAAGACCCCCAACGCTTCTTCCGCACGTCCGAAGTGCGCTGCGCACAGTTCTATGGCACGAAGGTGGAGAAACCTATCCGTAACTATCAGGTCTTCTCGGGTTCGCTCTTCGAGATGATTGACAAGGCCGTTGGCTTCGTCATGTCGCGTATCGATGCCCGCGTGGGTACCCGTGACCATTCTGTCGATGCCCCAGTCGATTATGAGTTGCCCGAAAGTGCTGTTGCAGAAGCCATCGCCAACGCTGTGGCTCATCGCGACTATACCAGCAACGCCAGTGTGCAGGTGATGCTTTTCCGCGACAGAGTGGAAGTGTGGAATCCTGGGAAGCTGCCCGATGGTTTCACTGTACAGAAACTACGCGAGGTGCACTCTTCGGAGCCGACGAACCCTGTCATCGCGCATCCGCTTTTCCTTGCAGGATACATAGAACATCTTGGCACCGGTACGACGGATATGATAGCCGCTTGCAAGCAATACGGCCTCCGCGCCCCGGATTTCTTCCAAGCCGAAGATTTTCGCACCATTATCTTCCGGAAAGAGAAAGTGTCAGACCTTCGTAAAAAAGTGTCAGACCCAAGCGAAAAAGTAATAGAGTTCAATGAAAAAGTAACCAACCTTGCTGAAAAAGTATCCAACCTCGCCGAAAAAGTAACCAACCTCGATGAAAAAAATAACCGAGTTCGTTTGACAGCCAAGCAGCAAAAGGTATTAGAGTTCTGTGATGAAATGCCACATACGGCACAAGAGATTTTGGAAATGCTTGGCGTGAAGAATCAAAGTAGGACACGCCAACAATATACTACTAAATTGGTATTGATGGGAGTTCTTCGTCCTACAACCACCAAATCCAACGACCCCAACCGCAAATACATTTCCGCGCATAGCGAAGATTCGGAAAACAATGAAAGAAAATGAACACTATGACATTGACTAAATATAAATTGGGAGAACTGATTGAACTTTCGGGAGAAAGAAATTCGGATGGTTTATATGGTATTGAATATGTGCGTGGCATATCCAATACAAAGGAGATTATGCCTTCAAAAGCAGATATTGACGAGGCTGTTATTAAAAAGTTCTATATAGTCAGACCTGGTCAGTTTATCTATAATCCGAGAACAACAAGAATGGGCGATAAAGTTGGTCTTGCATATAATGACACTAATACGCCATTACTCTTTAGTTTTAATAATACGGCATTTTCTATCAAAGAAACTGCAAAGGAAATAATATTGCCCCAATACTTGTATATGTTTTATAATCGAAGTCAATTTGACAGGTATGCAATTACCAACTCTTGGGGTAGCGCAACAGAGCTATTTACGTTTGATGAAATGTGTGATATTACTATCACCCTCCCTTCCATCGAGCAGCAACGCAAATTCGTTGATGTTTATATAGCACTCCAAAACAATCTTGCTGCCTATCAAAGCAAAGTGGCAGAGCTGAAACTTGTCTGCGATGGGTATATTGAGAATTTGAGAAAGAATATGTCATGTGAAAAGATTGGAGCATACATTGAAGATTGCAACGAGAGAAATGACAACCTTCAAGTAATAGATGTTCAAGGAGTTGAAAATACTGGAAACTTTACAGAAACTCGTGCAAATACAGTTGGTTTAGATTTTCATAATTATAAAATTGTTAAACCAAATCAATTTGCATACAACCCTTCAAGAATAAATCTTGGGTCAATTGCATTAAGAGATGAGAAAGAGGGTGATTGTATAGTGTCACCAATGTACATAGTTTTTAAAGTTTCAAATATAAAAAAGTTATTACCAAATTATCTTCTTTTATGGATTTCTCGTTCAGAATTTTTAAGAAGTACATTATTTTATGCTTCTGGTTCTGTTAGAGATACTTTTAACTTTTCTGAAATGAGAGAAGTTAAAATTCCTATTCCCAACATCTTTGTTCAGAAAGAGATTGTCAATATACACAAGTGTTACATTGAGCGTCAACGAATTGCTGCTCAGCTAAAAGAGCAGTTGAACAATCTCTGTCCGATATTGATTAAAGGTAGTTTGGAAAAAGGGGAACAATTTGTCTGTCACTAGTGCTGTGGATGGAAAATAAAAAAGGTGGCTCGTTATGAAAGTAAATAAAATTAATACCATTAAGAATCTTGCAGTATTTAAAGATTTCAAATGGGACGATTGTGTTAAAGATAAGGACGGAAAAATCCAATTTTTTCATGACATTAATATCATTTATGGTAGAAATTATTCAGGTAAAACAACCTTGTCAAGAATATTTCGAGCATTTGAAACTGGAAAAATATCTGATAAATACTTATGTCCAGAATTTCAATTAGAAATTAAAGGAAGTGGGATTATCAATCAAACCCAAATTAGTAATAAACAAGATTTTAGGGTGTTTAATACTGATTTTATTGATGAAAATTTATCATTCCTTCGAGATTCGGAAAATGGCAAAATTCAGCCTTTCGCGATATTAGGAGATAGTAATACCACGTTAGTATCTGAGATAGAAAGGATTCAAAACGAGTTAGGCAAAAATACTGAAGAAGAGAAAACAGGCTTATATAAAGAATTGAACAAGAAAGAAAAAGAATATAAAGAGGCTGAAACAAAATTTAATGAAAAAAACAATTCTTTAAGCAATAGACTTACCGACAAAGCTCGAACAATGAAAAATAATAATCGTGACTTTGTTGATGCAACATATAATATAACTCATTTAAAATCAGATATAGAAATGGTTTCAACCCACAATATTCCTCTTGGATCAGAGCAAGAAATCAATGAACTTAAAAAATTGTTGCTAGAGGAAATTAAAACTAATATTCAGAAAGCAAGTTGCTCTCTCAAATATGGTGAATTAATAGCTGAAACAAAATCCTTGTTAAGCTTTAAGGTAGAAAGTGCTAACAAAATACAAGAACTTGTAGAAAATGCTCTTTTAAATAATTGGGTTAAAGAAGGTATTGACTTACACAGAAAAAGGAATACGTGTGCTTTCTGTGGGCAAACCCTTCCATCAGATCGATTAGAAAAATTGCAACATCATTTCAATGAAGAAATGGAAGTTCTCCAAAATAAATTAAAAACTGAGATAATAAAGATTGAGGATGAAAAGGCGAATGCCAAGAAAATAGTTGAAAAAATAAGTGAGACCGATTTATATGTAAAGTTTCAAAATGATGCAAGAACAAGTTTGGAAAGCATAAAAAAAATAGTTTTAGATTATTGTAAAGAGCTGGATAAGCTATCTGTTCAGTTAGAAAACAAGAAGAAAGATGTGTTTCATGAGCTTGTTTATGCTGAGCCTAATAACCTTACACAACAAATTGAAGAAGCGGTTGTAAAATATAATGGATTTGTAGACCAAGCATTGCAATACGGACAAAACTTGCAGAAAGAAAAAGAAAATGCTAAAAAAATGCTTCGGCTTAACATTGTCAAACAATTTGTTGACGAAATTAAATATTCAGATCTATGCAAAGAAATTAACAAGCTGAAAAACGAGACTGATCAGAAAAAAACGGAATATGACAATTTCAGGAAAGATATTGACGAAAAAGAAAATATACTTGCAAATATGAAATCTCAGTTGAATGATGAAGAAAAAGGAGCAAACAAAGTCAATGAATACTTGTCAAATTTTTTCGGGCACGATTTTCTACAATTAGTTCCAATAAAGGAAAAATCGGAAAATGTTGATGCAAAGCATTATCGTTTTGAGATCCAAAGAAATGGCACTAAAGCGTATAATTTAAGTGAAGGAGAATGCAGATTGGTTGCTTTCTCATATTTTATGGCTAAACTCAATGATACAGAAACAATTGGGAAAAAGCCATTGATTTGGATAGATGACCCTATTTGTTCTTTGGATACAAATCATGTGTTCTTTGTATACTCTTTGATTTCCTCGGAGATAGCAATAAAAGATAATTTTGAACAACTTTTTATTACAACCCATAATTTAGATTTTTTGAAGTATCTAAAAAGATTAAAAAGTAAATTTGTTGACAGAGACAAAGATCGTTCTAAAGGATATTTCATTATAGAAAGAAATAATGATGATACGAAATTAATGATTATGCCCAAATACATGAAGGATTTCGTCACAGAATTCAATTATTTATTCAATTCTATCTATAAATGTGCTAATTCAGAATTGAGTGAAGAAACATATCCGCTATTCTTTAATTTTAGCAATAATGCTCGCAAATTTTTAGAAATATACCTCTTTTATAAATATCCAGATGATAGCGAAGATAGAGAAAAACAAGAAAGCTTTTTTGGAGATAAAATACCAGTTTTTTTGAATGAGAGGATTACTAATGAATATTCTCATTTAGTAGGCGATATAGAAAGAGCGTCAAATCCTGTTGAATATCCTGTTGACACAATGAAAAAAGATGCGAAAAAGATACTTGATTGTATAAAACAACATGATCGAAAGCAATATGATGCTCTCCTAAAAAGTATAGGTGTTAGTGTTTTACCAACAGAATAATAATTGGATTATGGCAAAATTAAAGAACATCAACGGCCACTTCGTGGAGAGCGACTACGAAAACGCGCTCATTGCTTTCCTTGAAAGAGAAGGTTGGCAATATCTTTTTGGTGACTCTATGACAAGAGCCAACAGGAAAGAAGTGCTTAATATGGACGACCTGCTTCAGTTCTTGAAAGATAATAACAAGAACGTGAAGGACGAGGAACTGCAAAGAATAGTTGATAACGTCAGACTGGTAGGTGCAGATACGGATTTTGCCACATTGCATAAAGTCTATAAGCGGATGGTAAATGGCATGCCAGCCGTAGATAAAGACGGAAGACCAACGACTGTCAACTTGATAGACTTTGATTGCGTAGATAATCCCAAGAACAAGAACATTAATATCTTTCGTGTAGTCAACCAGTTCACAGTGGAATACATCAACAACGGAGTGATTAAGAGCCGTCGTCCAGATGTGCTGCTCTATGTGAACGGAATACCCGTCTGCGTGATAGAGCTGAAGAATCCAGCTGATGCCAATGCTACAGTTTACGACGCTTGGGAACAGATAAACATTCGCTATTGGCGAGATATTCCTGGACTACTACACTATTGTCTTTTAGCTTGCATTAGTGATGGTGTAAAAACTCGTTTGGGGACAGTCCGTACTCCTTACGAGCATTTCTACGCATGGCGACGTGTGGAGAATGACGATAAGGTCAGCACCATGCCTTTCGATGAATTGGAAACGATGGTGAAAGGAGTCTATCGCCCAGAAAGATTTTTGGAAATATTCAGGGACTATGTATATTTCCAAGATGCAAACTATGACAGTGATGAGAAGGAAATCGTATGCCGCTATCCGCAGTTTTTCGCCACCCGACTCCTTAGAGAAAGTATCATCAAATCAGTAAAAACCAAGAGTGGCAAGGGAGGCACTTATTTTGGCGCAACGGGTTGTGGAAAGACCTATACAATGGCATTCCTTGCTCGTCAGCTCTCGATGCGTTGCGCTGCGGAAATTGGTTCGCCTACGATTCTGATGATTGTTGATCGTGAAGACCTCCAAAAACAAGGTGCAAAACTATTTACCAAGAGCACTGAGTTTCTGGGGTTGGGCGAGGTTTCGGTTGTATCAAGCAGAAAAATACTGCGCAATGAACTCTCACGTCGTGACAGTGGCGGTTTCTTCATCTGTACTATTCAGAAATTCTGTGACAGAAAGGACGACCCGATCGGTCTCATCAATGAACGCAACAACATTATCTGCTTCAGCGATGAGGCTCACCGCACGCAGATTGAGGGGTCAAAGCGCATTCAGTTCAGCGAGGATGCCGATGAAAATATGCGAGCCATGATTTCTAAGCCATATGCCAAGGTTCTACGTGAGGCATTGCCCAATGCTACGTTTGTGGGCTTTACAGGTACGCCAATCGCTGAGACCTACCAGACCTTTGGCGACGAAATAGACCGATACACGATGGATCAGGCTGTGGCAGACAAGATAACCGTACCTATCAAATATCATCCACGCATTGCCAAAGTACTGTTGAACCAGGAGAAAGTCAAAGAGATTGAGGCTTATTACGCAAAATGTGCAGAGGAAGGATCAACAGCGGAAGATATTGCCAAGAGCAAGAAAGCAATGAGTTCGCTGGAGGTAATTTTGGGAGAGTCAGACCGTCTTGAAAAGCTTGCTGTTGACATACATGACCACTATATATCTTCTGTAGCCAATGATCCTGACAGAGTACAGAAAGCTATGATTGTATGCTCTAATAGAAAGATTGCCTTCGACCTGTTGCTGAAGTTTAAGGCTCATTATCCAGAATGGTTTGAAGAACGTAAAACACCAGAAGGTGTCAAAGTTTCCTCGGAAGAGCTCAAAGAGCTGAAGGAAATGCCTACTATCGCCATGGTGGCCAGTGTTGGAAGCAACGACGATGCAGATATGTACAATTATCTTGGAGGCGTAAAGAACGACCAGCGGTCGGAAGACTTGGATGCGGCCTATAAACAGGAGCATTCCAATTTCCGTATTGTCATCGTAGTGGATATGTGGATAACAGGATTTGACGTTGAATGCCTGACCTATATGTATAACGACAAACCGCTACAGAAGCATACGCTCATACAAACGATCAGTCGTGCCAATCGCAAATATCCTGGCAAGGATTTTGGCTTGATTATCGACTATATTGGTATTCGCGACCAGATGCTCGAAGCACGTAAAATTTATGGCGGCGACAGTACATTGGCTCCTAATGCGGATGATATTGAACAAGCAACGATTTTGTTCCGTGAGCAGTTGCTTATTCTTCAGAATTTATTTAAGGACTATGACTTGACACCATTCCTCAATACCAATACAGACCCTGCCACTCGATATACTCTGCTGGCGAAGGCGGCTGAGTTCGTGTTTGTCTCAACGGAAAAACTGAATTCTGTCAGTAATGACGGCCAAAAGACAAAGAAGGTGACATTTAAAACGTACTTTCTCCAGACTGTTAAGCGAATGCGTAAGGCGTACGACCTTTGTCAGCCATCGGGAGAGCTCGGTGAAGAGGAGTCGGCATTGGCTCAGTGCTTTATGGCGGTAGCAGGAATGGTGTACAAGATGAACGGAACAGACGCTCCTGACACCGACACCATGAACAGAATAGTGGCCAAGATGGTGGAGGAAGCCCTGAAGTACAACAATGTGGAGAGCATTCTTGAAGACGGTGAGGAGACAGATATCTTCGGGCCAGAGTTCACGGAGCGCCTGGCTGACATCAAGATGCCGGCATCAAAGTTGGAAATGCTCATCAAATTGCTTCGTCAGCAGATTACAGAATATGGAAAGATAAATCAGGTGGCCTCGAAGAAATTCCAGGAATTGCTTGAAGAGACTATCAAGCAATATCATGAACGACGGAAGTTCCTGTCAGAAGAAGAAGCTGGAACAACCCAAGAAGAGACAGCTGAAGACATCATTAAGAGAGCTACGGAACAGGCTTTGGCCATACTCAATGACATGAAAGCCGATCGTGAGAGTTTCCGTAAGTTGGGATTAACATTCGAGGAAAAGGCTTTCTATGACATCTTGATTGCTCTTAGAGACAAGAACAATTTTGAATATGGCGAGGACAAGATGGTTGACGGTGTCATGGTCAACGAAAAATGTAAGAGTCTGGCAAAAAAAATCAAAGAGATAGTTGATGCCAAATCATCGTTTGCAGACTGGCTGAACAACACCAATGTGCGTGACCAATTGAAACAGGACATCAAGATTTGCTTGGTCAAGAACGGCTATCCTCCCAAATACACTCCTGAAGTCTTCCGTGAAGTGATGGAGCAGGTGGAGAACTTCAAAGAACACGAGAGTGTTGGAAATTCGTCAACCATCATAAAAGCCTCAGAGGGTGCAAAAGAGACAGTTGTTTTTCCTCTTTATTCAGAATATCATAAAGGCTGTGTGCCGTTATTTGAGAATCTTCGTGTTGCCTGCGGGTGCTTCGAGGCCAATGAAAAGCCGATGAGTAATGAATGGGTTGACGCTAGCGGATATGGCTTCAACCCAGACGGAGACCGCTATTTTGCCGTGTACGCCAAGGGGGAATCTATGTCTCCCAAAATCCATGATGGCGATATCTGCATCTTTGAATGGTATCATGGCGGCAGCAGAGATGGCGAAATCGTTTTGGCCCAATGCAGCGACTTTGATCGGGATTACGATGGTAAATACACCATCAAGAAATATCACAGCGAGAAAGCTGTGGCAGAGGAAAGCTGGCAGCACACAAAAATCATGTTGATACCGTTGAATAAAGACCCTAAGTATCAGGCGTTTGAGTTTGGCAAAAACGAAACAGACACTATTTATGGGTTACTAAAGTGTGTGCTGAATAATGATTTACATGGAGGATTAGCATAATGACGCACACAAAAATCAGAAGCTTTTGAGTTTTTTCAATCTGAAATTATCATCATATTCACTCAAAAGCCACCTTCTGCATGTGCTTCACTACTGACAACTACCATTAGATATCTTTAAGACTAGTTATTTTTTAAGAATAATACCATTATTCTCCTTTTCAAGACAATTTTCCCTTGAAAAACACATTCCCTTCTCCTGTTGGATTTATATCTTCTACTTTTATTTAATTATCAATCAATTTATTTTATTATAAATAAATGTTATTGAATAGTGCCAGTTTTGATAAATACGGTAATAATTTCAGCTTGACAATACTCACCCACGGTGAATGAGAATAGGATGCCAGTGCGCAATTGACGCCGAGCTTCCAGAACTTCCAGAACTTCCAGAACCTCCAGTTGCCAAGCGTCGCATGGCTGTGGCGGCAAAACTCTCGCCGGCCTTGTCTTACGGGATGTCGTTGAGCTTGATGACGTCGTAGTCGGGCAACGGGGCAAGAGGCTGCGAGGGCAAGGTCTGATACCAGTAGGCGACGGATACAAAATCGTCCTTCCGGCAGACGGAATCTCTTTGTTCAGTGCTATAATCGGTCCCGAAATCCTGAACGGTCACACGGAAGCTCTTCTTGAAATACACTGGATCCGGAATGTGCCAGCGATAGGCCATGAAGCGGTTCGGGGCATAGAGACGGCACATTCGGTACGAGATATTGTACATGCCGCAGAAAGGACCGGAGAAATCATGGTACTGCCGGAGCTGGTCAGCCCCGAAATTGAAGGAGCCGCAGAAATAGTCCTCCGTGCCCGTGTAGTTCAGCGACGCGTTTGTCTCGCCGTCGATGAACATCTTCACTTCGCCTTCACACCAGCAGGCCCCGTCGTTGACTTCGATGCCAAGCGACGTCCCGACATAATGGCCCTGGCCGCGGATGCCGTCAATGATCGTATAGACCTGCTGCTCGGGAACGGGTCTTGCCGAGCGATAGGAGGCATGGAAATATACTGTGTTCTCCGGAAGGGGCTTGCGAATTCCCGTTATCATCCAGTAGAGAGGCCAGTTCACCTTGCCGATGTTGGTCACCGTGATTCTGCAGTGTTTTCTGAAGGGCATGGGCCAGAAGCAGTTCAATCCCTTGTAGGCCGTCACAAGCACGGGTATCGAGTTGAGGACAGGGAACTTACGCGTGTGGTCCTGCGTCACGCCATTGAACGGAAATCCGAAAAAGGCGCAGAGGGGCGATTCCACGGAGGGATGCTCCTGGCCGTCCCAGTAGATGCGGAGAATGAAGTCGGAGCCGGAATAGCCCCCGCACCACCAGCTACGGAGTTCCGCAGGACCTTCGCAATCCACAATGGTGGCGGTTTCGCCTGGGGCGATTGAGAGGCTCGCCGAATCCTTCATCGTCGGGTGGTCTGGCTTGCCGCCGCCACGCGCTCCGGTCGGGTTTTCGGCCGAAAAGGCGAATGTCTCGTAATCAGCCGTCGTTGCAAGTCCTTCCAATGGATATGACATTCTATAGTGTTTCCTCTGATGTAACGATTTGGAATCCCACCCATATAAGGCTCTTCACCAACGCTTAAAATAATGACACAATATGGCTTTGCAAACTGCCATGGGCCGAAAATTTATGGCGGGACTACTGCGATATTCTTGGAGTGGCTATTGGCGCAACTAAATAGTCAAAAGTGGCTGTCAAGATGTCCCTCAAGGTGTCCCTCGAGATGATATTGACATATCTGGCCTTTTCAGAAGCACCGATTGAAATGAAATTTTCTGTTCACCGAAGTATTTGTAGATAATGGTCTAGCCGTTGGTTCAGGTAGGTGGCAAAGAGCATCGCCATTGCTTCGCGTTTCTTTCCTGAATGCCAGGCGTCGAATGCCGCATAATACTTGGCACGGTCTGAAAACTTGATGTCTATGGGAGGAAAGCCGGCTTTCATCAATTCCAGATTGACCAGCAGGCGTCCGGTTCGTCCGTTACCGTCAATGAAGGGATGAATGCCCTCGAACTCGATATGGAAACGAGCCAGCCGTGGCACCAAATTTTCCCCAGAAGAAAGATATTCCTGCAGAAGTTGCTCCATTTTAGGCTGGATGAGATAGGGCTGGACTGGGGCGTGCAAGGCACCGACAATGCGCACGGGAACACGCCGATAGACCCCACGGTCTTCCGGCTTGTCGGAAAGCACCAGATAGTGAATCTGGCGGATGAGACTTTCCGTCAATGGAGCCGGATTGCTGACCTGCTCGCAGATGAAATCAAATGCCTGCCGATGTCCCACGGCCTCCAAATGGTCCTTCAGTGGCTTGGCTCCCACGGTCAAGCCTTTCAGCACGAGACTGGTTTCCTTCAACGTCAGAGTATTCCCCTCGATGGCATTTGAATTGTACGTGTATTCAATGACGAACTCCTCCCGCAGGCGTTCCAATTCCCCCTGTGTCAAAGGACGACAGGCGTCCAGCTGGCGTTTTTTGGCCTCAATATCTTTCAACAGAGCTGCGAGCGTGCGCTTGGAGCGCATGTCTTCAGGTTTAGGGGTATCATCTGGAATCTGCCAGCTGTGATTGACCATCGTCGCATTGGCGACGCGTCCGGAGTTGCATAGCAGCCGTACGCGTCGTTCGGAAATCTTCCATTGCCTTGCGGCTTCTTGAATTGTCATCATCGTGAATCCTTTTTTCGGAATGAAATCTCATAATCGGTATAATATAATATATAAATCGGAATGTTTCAACGGCGATGCTACAAGTTTGCCGAAGGCACTGAGTAATCACACGTTGAGTATTTTCACTATGGAGAATCTGTGGAGAAAAAGGGGGCAATTAGCGTTCAAGACAAGCCTCCCTTATGTCCGTTATAATATTTCAAAACCATAATTTTTCTACTGAATGAGTTTAAAAACTACGTTTTCGAAACTACATTAAGGCAACGCTCTGTTCCCAAAGCGTTCACACAAAACATTCTTTTTGGGAGGTGTGGTCCGCGGAGCAGG
>JAEEGK010016465.1_pt1 | contig 16247 bp, 14 predicted proteins | sample 8958771 | NCBI WGS metagenome assembly JAEEGK01 (sample SAMN16246547, study PRJNA631951) | gut metagenome | biome: gut microbiome; feature: rumen; material: SC-attached | host: Bos | place: Iran: Karaj | collected 2018-10
AATAAGAAGAGAAAAACCAGATATTATCGTTGGTATCATGTACCTCTGTTCCTTAGCAGCTAAAATTGCGAGCATCGGAACGGGAATTCCTGTCGTGATGACAGAACACAACTCCTTTGAAAGACCAGAATCTGCTCCCTTTAAAAAGAAGGATTTATTTTTTAAATACAAGGTCAATAAGATTTATGACTATGTGACCGTCTTAACCGAAGCAGACAAAAAAGTAATAGGAAACCGACTGAAAAGAGTGGAGGTCATGCCCAACCCGCTTCTCTTAAAACCTTATTACGAAGAGCATCATCGGGAGAAAAGACTTATTGCTGCAGGAAGAGTAGATGCCTGGCACTACAAAGGATTTGATATTTTGGTGAAGGCCTGGAACCAAATCTATCATAAATACCCTGAGTGGAGATTAGAAATAGCAGGCCTATGTGACAGGCCCAGGAATTATCTTCGTATCGTAAATCTAATTAAAGATTTCAAAATTGAGGATAGGACAAAACTATTAGGTTATCGTACAGATGTAGAACAACTGTACCGTGATTCGGAAATCTTTGTGCTAAGTAGCAGATACGAAGGTTTTGGATTGGTACTGATTGAAGCCATGAGTCAAGGATGTGCGCCCATAGCATGTGATTATAAGGGGAGACAAGGGGAGATACTGTGCCCCACCCCTACCCTCCCCCGTAGGGAGGGAGATAACAATAGCAGTCTGGATATATGTGAGAATGGTTTATTATGCGAACCAGAGAATGTGGAGGCATTGGCGCAGGCTATGGACAAAATGATCAGTGATGAAGATTATAGGCATAAAGTGCAACTAAATGCTGTAAAAAGAACTGAATTCTATAACCTGGAAAGAACAGGGGAACGTTGGGAAAAGTTTCTTGAAAAAGTAATCAAATTAAAACATTCATAATATGCAACCGATTGAATATTGTGTATCCATCAGAACTTTGGGTACTGCCGGAGATAAATATCAAAAAGAGCTCGACTCTTTGTTGGTCCAGACTTGGAAGCCTAAGAAAATCCTGGTCTATATCGCAGAAAACTATCCGCTACCCAAAGAAACAATTGGTATAGAGGAATACATTGTCTGCAAAAAAGGTATCGTAATGCAGCGGTCTCTCGACTGGAAAGAAATAGATACAGAATACGCTCTTTTCTTAGATGATGATATGGAGCTGGCACCTGATGCTGTGGAACGAATGTTTAAAGGACTTATAGAAAACGGTGGTGATTGTATTGCCACCGATGTGTTCGGAAATTATAAAAGCAGTCCTTTAAGGAAGGTTGCCATGTTCATGCATAGCTATTCACTGCCTCATTTTGACCAAAACTGGAACATCAAGATGCGCAGAAGCGGGGGCTATTCGTATAATAACCATCCCAACAGAGATATCCTTCCTACTCAAAGTGCTCCTTTCCCATGCTTCCTCATCAAAATGCCCGCTTATCATGCCATCCACTTTGAGGATGAACGCTGGTTAGACACACTCAAAGGAAACAGTTTCGATGACCGGATCTTCTTCTATAAATTGCACATCATGGGATATAAGGTACTAAGTTACTTTAACTCAGGAGTGGAACACTTGGATGCCAGAGCCGGTGGAAGACCTGATCCCACCAAAAAGATGTATTTACAGAAAAAAGTTCTTTTCGTGGAATGGTACCGTGTTTTCTATGACTTGAAACATATATCTGGATGGAACAAATTCCGAAATTTGATGGCATACGTCCTTCGTTTTTTCCTGGGATTCTTCTTTATGCTTATAGAAACTGTGGTCTATCGAAAACTAAATTATATTCCCGACTATTTCAAGGCGTTAAGCGATGGCTTGAAGTTCGTTCATTCAGAGGAATACAAGAGTATTCCAAAGTATGATGAATATATAAAATAGCTTCATTTAACCCCTCCTCTGCGAGGGGCTTTTTGTCAAAATTATATATAGGATGAAAATATCCTTTGTAACTTCTACACTGACCTCAGGAGGAGCTGAACGAGTTATCTCACTTTTGGCAAATAACTTTGCGGAACGTGGATACGAGGTGGAGATGATTGCACTGACAAGTATCTCACCAGATTATTATACGCTGAATCCAAAGGTGAGGTTTATCCATGCGGACAAAGTAAGCAAAGGGGGATTGCTTGGAGAATTGTGGTGGTTCCGCAAGCATATTAAAAAGGAACAACCAGATGTGGTCATTGCTTTTATGGAAGCGGTGTATGAGTTTGTGCTGTTAGCTCTACTTGGTACAAAAACACCTGTGATATCTTCAGAAAGATTAGACCCTGCTTTAATCAGTTGGCCAAGAAAAGTGCTACGATGGTTGCTTTTACCTACCGCTACAGCACATGTAGTACAGACTCAACAAATTAAGCAATACTATAATCAACGAATCCAAAAGAAGACTCACATTATCTATAATCCGGTAAATGAGAAAGTGTTTCAGGTTAAAGGTTATGGGTTAAAGGTTAAAGGTGAGGAGAGATTAAATAGGATTATCAGTGTGGGAAGACTGTATCCTCAAAAGAATCAAAAGATGATGATTGAGGCTTTTGCGAAGATTGCTCCTAAGTTTCCCGAATGGTCGCTTGTTATATATGGGGAGGGTTACTTGCGGAAAGACCTTGAGAGTTTAGTTGAAAGGTTAAAGGTTAAAGATAAGGTGTTACTTCCAGGAAGATGCGAGACTGTGATTGAAGAGGTAGCTAAATCAAAGGTATTCTGCCTATCGAGCGACTATGAGGGAATGAGTAATGCCATGATAGAGGCTTTATGCGTAGGGACTCCGGTTATTTCCACCAAAGTTTCAGGTACAGATGAGCTGATTCGTGATGGGGAGAATGGGCTGCTCGTGGATATTGGCGATACTGAAGGTCTTGCCAAAGCCCTTGAAAAACTACTTAGCAATCGGGAATTAAGAGAGAAAATAGGTAAAGAAGGACAAAAATTGGCGACTCGGTTCAAAACTGATACTATTGTTGATCAGTGGGAGGAGTTAGTTCATAGGTTAAAGGCTTTAGGTTAAAGTAAAGAGTTTAAAGGTTAAAGACTTCAGAATAAAGGTTAAAGGATAAAGTTGGTAGGTTAAAACTAAAATAACATGCTCGTAAACTCAATTATATTCTGGTTATTCTTTGCGGTATTTCTGCTGCCCTACTTCACGCTGATGCGGGGAAGCAATAAGATACAAAACTTGTGGCTATTGGCTGCAAGTTATGTTTTCTATGGGTATGCGGACTACAGAATGGTCATTCTTTTAATAATTGCCACGATAACCTTCTATGTATTAGGATTGGCAATTAATAAAGGAAAAAACTATTTGAACACAAAAAACACTGAAGAAAAGGACATTAGCACTGACAAACGAAATTCACTGAAGGAAGAGGGCGTAAAGAATAAGGAATCATTACACATTATACGTTACACATTACTCACTCCAAAAACATTAGCTGTTTTGGGAGTGGTACTGGGTGCGGGAATGCTGCTGTATTTTAAGTACCTGAATTTCTTTATTGAACAGTTTGCGGCATTGTTTGGATTGTTTGGACTGAAGACGAACTATAGTTCATTCAATATCATCGTGCCGATTGGTATATCGTTCTTTACCTTCAAACTGATAGCATATATCGTGGAGGTATATAAAGGGAATATGGAGCCATGCAAAGATTTTGTGACGTTTGCTACCTATATCGCCTTCTTTCCAACGATTATGTCGGGTCCTATAGATGCACCGAAACTGCTGATTCCACAGATGGCAAATGCCAGAATATGGCAGAACGACCAAGTGGCAGAAGGATTGAAACGGGTGCTATGGGGAATGTTTATGAAAATGTGTATTGCCGATAAGGTGTCGGGTTATACTGATGCGGTATTCAATAATGCCTACCACCATAATGCAACCTCCATTATTGCGGCTTCTGTTCTCTATACTTTCCAAATCTATGCGGACTTTAGCGGCTATTCGGAAATGGCCATCGGAACTTCACAAATCATGGGATTCCGCGTGACGGAGAACTTCATGCGACCATATTTTTCACAGAATGTAGGTGATTTCTGGCGTCGTTGGCATGCCTCACTGATGAACTGGTTCCGGGATTATATCTACTTCCCCTTAGGTGGCAGCCGTTGTTCAAAGGCAAAAATGTACTGGAACACGATGGTGGTGTTTATGGTTAGCGGTCTGTGGCATGGTGCCAATTGGACATTCATTTTCTGGGGAGCGTATCATGGTTTGTTGGTTTGTGTGTATAAACTAACCAAACCGTTAGTTTCAAGATTCAGAATTCAGGATTCAAGTTCTACAGAGTCTGGTTCTCCCCCCAAAAAGTCGCATCAGAAAAAACTTGGAACTTGGAACTTGAAATTTGAAACTACAATCAAATATGTAAATATCTTGATTGTATTTGCGTTAGTAACCATTGGTTGGCAAGTGTTCAGGTGCAATTCTTTCGGTCAGTTCGTTGGGTTATGGGAACGGATGTTCACTGGATTCGGACCAATATTTAAGAGTTGGGCCCTGATGGGTTTCATTCCTATCGCCATACTGATGTTCAAGGAAATGAAAGATGAGGAAGGATGGGACATCCACCTTTTACATTCTAAGAAACTATGGGTGCAGATTGTTTCGTTCGCCCTCATTGCCGTGTTTATCCTTTATTTCGGAGAATTAGAAGGCGGAAGCTTTATTTATTTCCAATTCTGATAGTCCTAAAGGACTAGAAATCACACAAATATAGACAAATCATACAAATATAGACAAATACGGAGAGACCTTCGGACTAGAAATCACACAAATCTAAACAAATCGGATAGTCCTGAAGGACTAGAAATCTCGCAAAATCTAAACAAATCAGACAAATATAGACAAATAATGACTTTGGTAGATGAAAAAGATGAAAGATGGGGGTTCTTTCATAAGATAACAGGGGATGCCATGAAGGTTTATAATAAGTTTCATGCTGGACTGTTGGAATCTGCGTATGAAGCTGGATTGAAATTCTTATTGGAAAGAGATGGATACAAAGTTGAAGAGCAAGTGTATGTTCCGATGTTTTGGGATGATATAAAACTTGAACAAAGTTACCGTATAGATTTACTTGTTAATGATGATATCATCATTGAACTCAAAACAGCAAAATTTATCGGAACTGAACATCGGAGGCAATTATGGAACTATATGAATCTGACTCATAAACCATACGGTATGCTTATCAACTTCGCTGAAGAAGGATTATATAGTGAATGGTATTATCGAGATCCTGAAACTGAAAAAATAGATAAAATCAAAATAAATAAGGAATAACGAGCAAAAGATTTGTAAAATTTGTATTAATTTGAAAGATTTCTGCTCGAAGAGCATCAGATTTCTACGAATGAAATGAGTATGAGAAAAGCTATATATATAACTTTAATAACAATAGGAATCATTGTTGGGTGCGACCTTTTAATTGGTGCTGTATCCAGGAAACTGGTAATGGCAGCACCTGACGCAGGACTGAACCAGACGAATACAGCACAGGCGCTGTTCAACAAAAAAGCCGACGTATTGGTGCTGGGTTCTTCAAGAGCCAACCACCATTATGTTTCTTCGATGTTCAAAGATTCTCTGGGACTGACATGTTATAATGCAGGGCGTGACGGACATGACATTCTCTATGCTACGATGGTTTTGCGGTCGTTTTTGGAACGATGCACACCAAAACTGGTTATCACGGATCTTAATAGCTCCATGATGGATGGTTCATGGATAAAGAGCAATAAGGACATGAGTTGCTTCTATGGTGCTTCGAAAGCGGTGACTGAGATTTTGGATAAAGATGTGCTCAAGGATTTCGACCACCTCAAGATGATGTCGAACCTTTACAGATATAACAACACTTTGGAATGGATTGCCACGGCCTACCTGAGCAACTGGGGAGAGGGTGACGGCTATTTTCCTATGCCCGTCACTAACAATGGAATGAAAAAGGTGATAGGTAAAGACCACGTTTTCAAACCGCATCCAAAATGTTTAGAATATTTGGATGATATCGTTAAGACTTGTCAGGAAAAGAATATCAAAATTATTCTTTGTGTATCACCCAGTTTAAGCTACAGCATGCATGGCTTGAACGACTGGATGAAAGAATATGGTGATAAAAATCGAGTGCAAACCTTCGACTTCACTGGAGACACTACATATGTAGACCATCCTCAACTATTTTTCGATGCAACACATCTGAACGACAAAGGGGCAAAAATTTTTACAAAAGATTTTGTTAGTAGATTAAAGTAATTAGGTTATAGTTATTAGGTTAAAGGGGATTAGAGTTATTAGGTTAAAGGTTAGAGGTTATTGTTGATGGATTAAAGATTAAGGTATCCACTAACACCCAACACCCATCACCTAACACCCATTTAAAAAAGATGAAATTTTCCGTATTACTTTCTATATATTATAAAGAGCAGCCTGCGTATTTGCAATTGGCTTTGGACAGTGTGTTCTCACAGACCATAAGGGCTGATGAGGTGGTGCTAGTGGAGGACGGACGACTGACACCGGAACTGGATGCGGTGATTGAGGAATATCAGGGGCAGTATCCGGAATTAAAGGTTGTGAAGTTCGAGCAGAACCGGGGACTGGGATTTGCGCTGAATGACGGACTGAAAGCTTGTTCCTATGATGTCGTAGCACGCATGGATACGGATGATATAGCAAAGCCAGAACGATTTGAAAAACAACTGAAGGTTCTGGAAGAACATCCTGAAATAGACTTAGTAACGGCCTGGATAGAAGAGTTCGTGGATTCTCCTGAGAATATCACTGCCATGCGGACGCTACCTGAGACACCCGAAGAATTGTTTAACTATGGAAAATCCAGGTGCCCGGCCAACCATCCCGTGACGATGTATCGGAAAAAAGCAGTACAGTCTGTTGGCGGATATCAGACCTCCTTATTTCCAGAGGACTATTTCCTTTGGATTAAAATGTTGCTAAATGGCAGTAAGTTTTATTGCATCCAGGAGTCATTGCTATTTTTCCGCTATGCACCGGAAACAATTGCTAAACGCGGAGGATGGAAATATGCAAAGGATGAACTGAAAATACAATGGAATATCTACAAGACAGGATATGTATCATTTCCAAGATATCTGTATAATAGCGTAGCGAAATTCACAGTAAGGATAATGCCGTTAGGTATTCGTAGGTATATATATCAAAAACTATTAAGACGACCCACCCCAACCCTCCCTGCTTAGGGAGGGAGTTGTTTTTGTCTGAACACGAAATACACAGAATCACACTGATTTTCAGTCTTAACGATAACGATAACTTTTAAAATGAAGAGTGAAGAATGAAAAGTGAAGAATCTCCCTCCCTAAACAGGGAGGGCCAGGGTGGGTCTTTTGGCCGGTGTGAGTCCCTTTTGTTTGAATTACTACGGGCTGAATTGTGGGGAACGAGTCTTTCGTTCTCACAGTTATCTCACAATGAATTCGAAGAACTGATGGAGATGGCTGGCGAACAGACAGTGACGGGATTGGTAGGCGACAGTCTCATCAAGAATGGTGTGAAGCTTGAGCGGGAAGATGCTTTAGGACTCTATGCAAAGATGAAGGCCATAGAAAAGGCAAATGCTCGGGTAAATGAAAACCTGGTGAGCTTCGTTAACTTCATGGAGCGTAAAGGGGTTGACTATATCATCGTGAAAGGTCAAGTAGTTGGTTCTCTCTATCCAAATCCAAATGCTAGGATGTCGGGAGATGTTGACCTCTATTTCGTCGGGGATAACTATACAAAGATAAAAGGACTGGTGGAACAACGCTTAGGGAAGCAACTGAGCAAACTGAGCGACGGGAAACATGTGGAATTCGAAGTGAACAACGTGGTCTTCGAACTGCACGAGAAACTGTCCCGACTGGCTACCCGCAAGCATCAAGAATATTGGGATCAGATGATAGATAATGCTATCCTTGAGGGTACAGACACGGTGACAATAGCGGGAAAGGAAATCAAAACGCTCAGTGCTACCTATAATGCGCTCTATATCTTCGTACATCTTTTCTATCACATGACCGCCAGTGGCGTTGGACTACGACAACTTTGTGATTGGGCAATGGTATTAAACAAGACCCACCCCTGCCCTCCCTGTTTAGGGAGGGAGTTCGATACCGCAGAAAGTAATAACAAAAAGTCCTCCCTAAACAGGGAGGATTTAGGTGGGTCTCTTTTAAAATTGGGCTACTTTAAGGCATATAAGGCAATGGGAGCCTTTTTGGTTGAATACTTGGGTTTGCCGGAGGAGCAAGTTCCTTTAGCCTTGGACGAAAAAGATAGGAAAGGGGTGGAAACCATTAAGAAGAATATTCTGAAAAGAGGAAACTTCGGAAGATCTGGACGAAAAGTAAAAAAAATAGGTGTGCTTCACAGTATAGAAACTGGTTATCTGAACATGGTTCAAACTTTAACCTTCTATCGACTGGCACCAAAAGAAGTGCTTTTGCGTTTCACAAGCCTTGGAGAATGGTTTTTGGAAAGATTTAAGATAAAAGGAAGTAGAACCCCCGCTACCTTATCTAGGTAGCGTTTTTTGTATACGAAAGTACATATTTCATTTTTCTTTTTGAAAAATCGTTATTTTATACTATCTTTGCAGCGTAATTCTTGAGAAGAAAGACTATGAGCATAGCATATTGGTTTTTAATTGCGTCTTTTGTGATGTCATGTATTATGGGATGGTGGCTGATACCGCGCGTATTAGTGATATCTTACAAACACCAGCTCTTTGATATGCCTGATGAACGGAAAGTGCACGACAAACCTATTCCTCGACTTGGCGGACTGACGTTCTTCCCCGTGATAACCATCACTCTGAGTCTGCTCATGGGAATCAGATATTTGTATGGATGGGACGTAGTGAATCTTCCTGCCGTTGACGTTCTCGTGGAATTTTTGATGCTGTTGGCGGGTTCCTGTGTATTATATATTGTTGGCGTCGGTGATGATTTGATTGGTGTCAGCTATAAGTGGAAATTTGTAGCTCAGATTATCTGCGGTATACTTATAGCCATGTCTGGTTTGTGGATGCATAGTCTGGGTAATTTCATGGGCGTTGACAACCTACCTTCTTGGTTGGGTTATCTGGCAACTATTTTTGTGGTGGTTTATATCACCAATGCCTTTAATCTTATTGATGGCATCGATGGACTCGCCTCGGGACTGTCAGCTATAGCCCTTTTTGTCTTCGGCGTGGTTTTTGTTTTGGAGCGCCAGTTGATTTATGCCATGATTGCCTTCTCTACTTTTGGCGTTATCCTGCCTTTCTGGTTTTATAATGTCTTTGGCAACCGGCGTAAGGGAAAGAAAATATTCATGGGCGACACAGGTTCGCTGACGTTGGGCTTTATCATGAGTTTCCTGCTGTTGCGTATAATGCTGACTGGTTTCGAAAAAGAAGGTCATCCTGGATTTATCCTTGTCGCTATCAGTGCCTTGTTGATTCCATTATTTGATGTTGTTCGTGTGGCACTGCATCGTGTCCGCAAACACCGTAACCCATTTAAGCCAGACCGTAACCATATTCATCACAAACTGCTTCGTATCGGAATGAAGATGCGTTGGGTGTTGGTATCCATCATCGCTTTAGACATATTATATATTGTGCTGAACTGGTATCTGAATAAATACCTGAACATAACTGTCATCTTATTAATAGACCTTGCCCTTTGGGCTATCCTCCATCTTTGCCTTAATAAACAAATTAAAAAGGTGGAAATCGTACCGCATTCAATATAAAATGGGAGACCCACCCCGACCCTCCCTGCTTAGGGAGGGAGTACAAATCAACAGGAAGAATGGAGAAATGTAAAAGCTGTAGTAAAATTCCCTCCCTAAACAGGGAGGGCAGGGGTGGGTCTCCATCTTGCACTTGGCATACCGCTTCACCTGATAGATATGCTTTACTAAAAAGTTTTGCCCGGGAAAACAGAAAAAATATGACGGATGGAGAATCCGCTTTGTGGAATGCTTTATCAAATCAACAACTAAATGCAAAATTTCTACGACAATATATTATTGGAGACTATATTGTTGATTTCTTTTGCAGAAAGAATAATCTGATTATAGAAGTAGATGGCGGATATCATTCAGAACCTCGGCAGCATGAAGATGATGAAATACGTTCACAATGGCTAATAGATCATGGGTATCATGTCATTCGCTTTTCCAACGAAGAAATACTATTTAATACTAATCAAGTCATAGAAACAATAAAGAAACTTATATGAATAATCCAAATAATAAGTCCTCCCTAGACAGGGAGGATATAGGTGGGTCGTCAAATATCTTAATCCGCATAACAGGACAGGATCGTCCGGGACTTACGGCGTCGGTGATGGAAATCCTGGCCAAGTATGATACACAGATATTGGATATCGGACAGGCTGACATCCATTCTACGCTGTCATTAGGTATTCTTATACGGGTTGATGAAGAAAACTCAGGAAGGGTGATGAAGGAACTGCTGTTCAAGGCTACAGAACTGCAGGTGAACATTGGATTCGCTCCTATCACTGACGAGGAATACGAAGCCTGGGTAGGACGACAAGGGAAAAACCGTTATATTTTGACAATTATCGGCAGACATCTGGCCGCCAAACAGATTGGTGCTGCTACAAAGGTCATCGCAGAACAGGGATTCAATATTGACTCCATCTTAAGACTAAGTGGAAGACCACATTTGGAAAAGGAGACCCACCCCAACCCTCCCTGCTTAGGGAGGGAGTCCTGTAGCGCAGAAAATATGGAGAATAAAACTCCCTCCCTAAGCAGGGAGGGATGGGGTGGGTCCGCTATCCAATTCTCCCTCCGCGGCAAGCTGGAAGACCGGTCTATATTGCAGCATGAACTTATGAAGATATCAAGCGAATTTGATATGGACTTCTCGTTCCAGCGGGATGATATGTTCCGACGGATGCGACGACTGATTTGCTTCGATATGGATTCCACGCTTATCCAGACGGAATGTATTGACGAATTGGCCATTCGGGCAGGCGTAGGAGATCAGGTAAAAGCCATTACCGAGAGTGCCATGCGCGGAGAAATAGACTTTAAAGAGAGTTTTACGCGCCGGGTGGCCCTGCTGAAGGGACTTGATGTGAGTGTGATGAAGGACATAGCAGAACATCTGCCTATCACCGAAGGTGCCGACCGACTGATGGAAGTGCTGAAACGCTGTGGCTATAAAATAGCCATCCTATCGGGCGGATTCACTTATTTCGGCGAATACCTGCAGCGACGTTGGGGTATTGATTACGTGTATGCCAACGAACTGGAAATCGATGAAGAAGGAAAACTTACTGGCCGATATGTAGGCGAAATCGTGGATGGTCACCGTAAGGCTGAACTGCTGAAACTGATTGCCCAAGTGGAAAAGGTCAACCTGGCTCAGACCATTGCCGTGGGCGACGGTGCCAATGATTTACCTATGATTGCCGAGAGTGGTTTGGGTATTGCTTTCCATGCCAAGCCGCGTGTGGTGGCCACAGCCAAACAGAGCATCAATACCATCGGACTGGATGGCGTGCTCTATTTCCTTGGATTTAAAGATTCGTATCTGAATACATAAAGACCCACCCCTGCCCTCCCTGTTTAGGGAGGGGGTTCATATCCACAGAAAGAAATAATAAAAAGTCCTCCCTTAACAGAGAGGACTTTTTTTATTCTGCGCCATCGGACTCCCTCCCTAAACAGGGAGGGTTGGGGTGGGTCTTTGGGTTGGGGTGGGTCTCCTGTATCAGCCGGAGCAGATGTTCAACGGCTTCTTCTTCAGGAATGTTTTTCTCAACACATTCTTTCTGACGGTAGAGACTTATCTTTCCACGACCGGCACCTACATAACCATAGTCGGCATCGGCCATCTCTCCAGGACCATTGACTATACATCCCATAATTCCTATTTTCAGTCCTTTCATATCCTTCGTGGCTTCTTTTATGCGCTGAATGGTGGTGCGCAGGTCATAGAGCGTACGCCCACAGCCCGGACAGGAAATGTATTCGGTCTTGGTGAATTTTACGCGGGCGGCCTGGAGAATGGAATCGGATAAGGAAGACCCACCCCATCCCTCCCTAAGCAGGGAGGGAGTTATTTCTTTTATCTCTAATTCTTTTGCTTTTCCGTCGATGAGGATAGGACCGGCAATCATGGCGGCTTTTAACTGGAAAGTTTCGTAATCAGGAGCAGACAGACGGAGATGGAGACACCCACCCCCTACCCCTTTAGTTAGGGGAGTAATCCATGCTGCCTCTTCGCTAGTCCCCCCTAAACAGGGGGGATTTAGGAGGGTCTCCCCCTGTTCACGGAGGCGGGTGCATTCGGGTATGAGTTCCACCAGCTTTTGAGCTATAGGGATTTCGGCCTCGGGTTCCTCGCTTAATGAAACGCGGATGGTGTCGCCTATGCCTTCGGTCAACAGGGCACCGATACCTACGGCACTCTTGATACGTCCGTCTTCACCCTCTCCGGCTTCGGTCACGCCAAGATGAAGCGGATAGTGCATGTCCTCCTTGTCCATGGTTTCCACGAGCAAACGGACCGTGTTTACCATCACCACCGTATTGCTGGCCTTGATGGAAATCACCACATCGTTGAAGTTTTCATGCCGGCAGATGCGTAGGAATTCCATACAACTTTCCACGATTCCTGCCGGAGTATCGCCATAACGGCTCATGATACGGTCGCTCAACGAACCATGATTCACGCCAATACGGATGGCCGTATGATGCTCTTTACAGATGTTTAGGAAAGGAACTAACTTCCGTTCTATCTTCTGCAGTTCTGCGGCATATTCCTCATCGGTGTATTCCAGATGCTTGAACACACGGCCCGGGTCCACATAATTACCCGGATTTATACGAACTTTCTCACAGTAAAGAGCCGCCACATCAGCCGTATGAGCCGTGAAATGTACATCGGCTACCAATGGCTGTGGATAGCCGTCGGCCTTCAGTCGGGCTGAGATATTCTTCATATTTTCAGCTTCGCGGGTACCCTGAGTGGTGAAGCGCACCAGTTCTCCGCCTGCATCGATGATGCGTTTGGCCTGCGCTACCGATGCATCAGTATCGTTAGTATCGGTGGTGGCCATCGACTGAATCCTTATAGGATAGTCACTGCCGATAAGGAGCTCTCCAACCTTCGAGGTTGTTGTCTTTCTTCTTTGCATATTAAAGTGAAGAATGAAGAGTGAAGAGTGAAGAATCCACCCTCCCTATTCAGGGAGGGATGGGGTGGGTCGCTTATATTTGTATTCAAGCTTTGCTAAATCAGCATTCGCCTTTTCAATTTTCTGACCCAAACCTGCCTTGTAGGCTGCCATTTTCGGAGCCAGGGCCTCATCGGCTAAGGACATCATCTGACAGGCTAGAATGGCGGCATTCATGGCTCCATTGATGGCAACGGTGGCGACAGGGATGCCAGGAGGCATCTGAAGAATACTGTAAAGCGCATCAACACCATCCAACACACTGCCTTTAATCGGTACACCAATGACTGGAAGGGTTGTACTAGCAGCAATAACGCCCGGTAAGGCTGCCGCCATACCAGCACCTGCAATAATAACCTTAATACCCCGGCCTGCAGCACCTTTAGCAAATCGTTCCACAGCCTCGGGTGTACGATGAGCAGACAAGGCATTCACTTCGAAAGGAATCTCCATGTCATCCAAGAATTTCATGGCCTTTTCCATTACAGGCAGATCACTGGTGCTGCCCATGATGATACTGACAACAGCTACCTCTCCCGAAGGGAGGGAATTTTGATTACTATTCATATTATCTATCATATTTAATTAAGTTTCAAATTTCTTTCATTCATTAATTCTGAAAGCGTTTTCTGTAGAAAACGATGACAAAATTAAAATCCCTCCCTTCGGGAGGGGCAGGGGTGGGTTTAAATCCACAATATACTATAGTAGGCACAGAAATAGCCAACAATAAAGCCGACCACGACCTGAGCCAAGGTATGCTGACGGAGAATCATGCGGGCAGTACCTAAGACGCCAGCTAAAAGAATGGCTATACATAACCACCATACCGGATTATAGGAGAAGGCGAAGGAAAACGCAAGGAGAGCTCCCGTTACGCCTCCTATGGCTGCTGTATGCGTACTTATTTTCCAATATTGATTGATAAAACCACAGACTACCTGGATAATCAAGGCGGCCATCACAATGCTTGCCATGAAATGGGGAATACGGAGGAATTGCATGAGATAATAGCAGAATCCGTAACAAACAATGGCAATGACATAAGGCACCATACGGCGTTCCTTGACTCCTAATTCTATCAATGACCATCCCTGATAACGACGATAGAGATGAATGAGGAAAGTGGGAAGAAGAACGGTACACATATATACCAAGGTGATAACCTGCAATTTGTAGGCCCACGGCAGCAAATTCAGATAACTGAAAATGAACAGTAGGATCAGTCCTATCACGGGAAGATAGAACGGATTGAACAGTGCACTGACAATCTTTGCTGCAAATATGATATCACGTTCTTTCATCTTTAAATAGGGACCCTCTAAATCCCCCTTAAAAGGGGGACTTTTGGATTAGGATCATAAATTTTGCTTTATTATATTTATTACTTTTTCTAAATCAAATAGAATTTCTTCATTATTAAAACGTAAAACTCGATAGCCTTTCTTGTGAAGATAATTTTCACGTTGTAGATCTGATTCTTGTTGTCGTGGCTCTGAATGATAACCACCATCTACTTCAATAATTAGTTGAAGTTCTCTACATATAAAATCAACAATATAATCACCAATAATATACTGACGAAGAAATTTTACTCCTAACTTTTTATTAGAAAGTAAGAGCCAAAGGGCATTTTCTGCTTCAGTCATATTATTTCTATTTTCTTGGGCAAATTTTTTAAGAATTCCGTATCTATCTGGTGAAGCAACCTTCCAAACAGGAAGATAACCCTCTAAACATCCCTCGCTGCGCTCGCCACCCCGTAGCCTTCCCCCCTTAAAAGGGGGACTTTTTTTTATAGGCTTGGATTTATTAATACACATATATTAAATTATAATTAATTGCTGAGAGTTGAAAGTCCCCCTCTTAAGGGGGATTTAGAGGGTCTTCTTTTATTTCCGTCTCATTCTTGATATGGGAATTCCTAACTGTTCACGATATTTGGCGACGGTGCGGCGCGCAACGGGATAGCCCTGTTCTTTAAGAGCGGCAGCCAAAGCATCATCATTGAGTGGATGCTGTTTATCTTCTTTCTCTACCAGTTCCTTTAGTAATTGCTTTACCTTACGGGTGGAAAGTGTTTCACCTCCATCCGTCTTTAATCCTTCATTGAAGAAATGACGAAGACGGAAAGTGCCCCAACGGGTTTGACAGTATTTCACGTTACAGACTCGGGAAACGGTGGATATATCCAAACCCGTACGGTCAGCCACATCCTTGAGAACCATCGGACGAATATCTCCTTCATCTCCATCCTGAAAGAATTTCAGTTGAAGATCGATGATGGTTTTCATCGTCAAATAAAGTGTATGGCGACGCTGTTTGATAGCCTCAATATAATTACGTGCACGATCCACCTTTTCCTTGGCATAGAGTAAGGCTTCTTTCTGCTGACGATTCATGCCTGAACGATTCTGCTGATAATCAGTGAGCATATCCGCAAAGGTCTGCGAAACATAAAGATCAGGCACCCGTCCACGATTAATCGTAAAGGTCACCGTTCCATCTTCTGCCGTATCCACAATGAAATCGGGTGTTATTTGTTGCAGATTGCGACCCTCCGTCTCACCTAAGGAAGCACCAGGTTTAGGATTCAACCGCACTATCTCTTCCTTCAACTGTTCAACCGTATCATTGGAAATTTTTAACTGTTGTGCTATCTTCTCCCAACGGTTGTTCATCAGTTCATCAAAATAACTATTAATAATCTGTCGTAACAGCAATCTGAGTTCATTTTCCTTCTTGCGATCAATTTGCAGCAACAAACATTCCTGCAAACTACGGGCACCTATCCCAGCGGGATCAAAGCCTTGTAAAAGTCGGAGTATTTCCTCTACTTCCTTTTCGGAAACATCAATATTCTGATAGATGGCCAATTCATCCGTTATGGAATCCAAAGATTTACGAAGCAGACCATCATCGTCTAACGAACCAATGATATATTCCATCACCTGCTGCTGCTTTTCCGACAATTCCAATTCACCCATCTGTTCCTTC
>JAEEGK010016467.1_pt1 | contig 16246 bp, 12 predicted proteins | sample 8958771 | NCBI WGS metagenome assembly JAEEGK01 (sample SAMN16246547, study PRJNA631951) | gut metagenome | biome: gut microbiome; feature: rumen; material: SC-attached | host: Bos | place: Iran: Karaj | collected 2018-10
AATAATAATAACATTAATAAAAAAACAAAATAAGATGAAGAAGATGAAGAAGAAGAATTAAGTGATTATAATGAAGAAAATGAAACTTTAGAATTAAAAAAAGAAAATAGATTAAATTCAACATATAAATTTTTTAAATATGAAAAAAAAGTTTTTAAATATCTTTTTCTTTATATTATTTTCTTTTTTTTGATGACAGCAATAATAATAACAATAAAATTTATGATTGATAATAAATATTATATAATAGAAAAATATCATCAAATTTATTCTTGTATAAATTCTTTAAAAACTTTTGTGACAAGAAATATAATTTTTTTTAGAGTTTTTATAGTATATAAATCATCATATTTGGAAATTCTTTTTATTAATAAAATATCAGAAGATTTAAAAGAAAGATTTGATAAAATATTTTATGACTATTCAAAAATAATAAAAGAATTGAATATAAATATAGATAAGGATTTTCTTTCAAAAAGAACAAAAAATTTTTATAAAAAAATTCAACAAAAATCTCTTTGTTCATATTTAGAAGATTATATTAATAATAATGGTGGAAGTTGTGATTCATTTGGTTTTGGAATAGCAAAATATGGTTTAAATTCAATAACAACATATATACTTCATTCAATGGTAAATTTATTTTATGAAGTACTTTATATAACAAGTGTTTCTGAATCAAAAGGTTTTTCATATTCAGAATTATTTTATGGAACTGAATTTTATTATAATTTTACTGAAGAGATTCCTCAATCTTTACTTGAAGAATATAATAAATTTGATCCTTTTTCAATTTTTAATGTTAATGTTATGAGAAATTTAATTATTTTAAATGATAATGTTTTTAAAGCTTGTATTGATGATGCTTCTCATTTAGTAAAAGATGATATTCAAAATATTGGAAATGTAATTAATAAACTTTTGATAAGTTTTTTGATTATGTATATTAGTTTTATTATTTTATTTTCTTTGTTTTATGTTATACCTGATGTAGTAAAGAAAAATAATAATATAAATAAAAGAAGAAAAACTTTGATGATAATACCAAAAAATGTTCTTTTAGATATTATATCTAAAAATAATTGAGATATTTATATATGTATTTTTTTATTTATAATTAATTATTATTTTTTTTATTGATTCTTTTTTTAATTAGGTTTGGATCCTAATTATTTATTGAAAATATTTTATATTGCAATAAAATAAAAATATTCATAAAACAAAATTTGGAAAACAAAAAAAAACAATATTAAATAATAAATATTTTATTTTAAATTAATAATTTTTAAAATCACTTTTTATTTATTAGAATTTATTTAAAAAAATTGATTTTAATGAAAATTTTCTCACAAAATAAATCTTGCAAATATTTTAATATTCCAAATTCATTAAATAAATCAAATAAACTATTAAACTCTAAATCTACATTCTTTTATCAGAAACATTTTTAAATAAAACAAAAAGTAATAAAACAATATCAATAGATAAAAAAATTAATGATAATGAAACAAATTATAATTATAAATGTAATTTTAAAAGAAAAATAAAATTACCAGTTTTAGGAGATAATTTAAATAATCAAAGTATAAATAAAAGAAATGATAATTTTAAAGAAAAAATGAAATTAAATAAAAGAAATAATTTAAATTATTATCCTCAATTAAATTATGTGTTAAATAGTAATAGAGATAAAGATATTTCTTCTTTTTTTCAATTTGAATATATGAAAACTCTTTTTAAAAATAATATATCTTTAGATAAAATAGGGAAAAAAAATATTTTTATATCAGGAAGAAAAATAAATTTTGAAGAAGAAAAAAAACCAATAATAAAATTTCCAAAACCAATTCTTAAAAAAAGGAAATTAAATTTATTCACAATTTCAAATATATAAAAAAATAAAAATAATTATTATAAATAACAATAAAAAAAAAATAAGAAAAATTAAAAGTTTTGATTATATTCTTAATATATTATAAAATTTAAAAATATTTAATTTTTATAATTTAATGAAATATTCTGTAAATATAAAAAATAATAATTAAAAATAAAATAAGAATAAAACACCATAATTTGAATAAATTTTTTTTTCTTTTTTTACTTCTAAATTCAGTTTTAGTAATTTCCTTATGTGCTTTTTCTGTATTATCTTGAACATTAGTAACATTATTTTCAATATCATCCAACATTATTCCTTGTTCATTAATTTTCATTTTCATATCATTAGTAATAGAAGCAACTTGATAAGAAATTTTTTTAACTTTTTCTAATTCTTCAGTTCTTTTTTTCATTATTTCTTCATTATCTTCATATTTCATTTGAAAATTATCATTATATTTTCTATAAGAAGATTTTTCTTTTTCTTTTTCATTTATTTCATTACTATATAAAGGAACTGAATAAGATATTCGAGAATCTAATTTATTTGTTTTTTGAATATAATCTTTCTTTATTTCTAATATTTTTTCCTTATCTATTATTTTCTTTAATTTTTCTAATTCTAACTATATTTTTATTTATTTTATATTTTTTATTTTACTTCTACTTTATTTGAATGATTTCTTTCTAAATCATTTAATAAATTTTGAGTAGTTTGAATATTTGATGAAAGGGATTTTTTTATTTTTCCATAATCATTTTGAATATGAGGTAATTCTTGATCTGAATATTTATTCATTTCATTTAAATTATTCATTTCTTTTTTTATTAGCATATATTTTTCTTTTATATTCCTTATTTTATTTAAATTTTCTTCATCTAAGAAAGAAACCTAAAAATAATATTTAATTAAATTACTTCACTCATATTTAATTTCTTTATTTATTTAAAAAATAAAAAAATTAAATATAAAATTTAAATTTATTATTTATTTGAAAAAATGAGTATCTTCAGGTAAATTTTTTTTAAATAACTTTTCTTAATACTTAGATCAGAAAAAATGTGTCATAAAAAAATTAGAATTCCAAGAGAAAGTGCAAATGAAACAATGAGAGCATTAGGAAATTTAGAAGATGGAGTTGAATTTGTAGATTTAACTCAAGATGATATTGAAGCAAAAAAAAATTTTAGTCAAATGTTAAAAAGATGTGAAGATATGATTAAAAAAATTAATGACTTTAATTCTATTTGTGAAGATTTTCATTTAAAAATGAATAAATTTAATTCATATGAAGAATTTAATAATTTACTTTTAAATGAGTTAAGGAGCAAAGATAAAAAATATGGTTCTACATATTTTGATTTATTAGAAAGTGAAATTATTGAAAATGATAAACAATTAAGTGAATTAGTAGATAATCATTCAACAATAAGAGAAGATTTAATAACTTTAATAGAAAAAAAATATGTTTTACAGAAAACATCAGAATTAATAACTTCAAATAATCCAATGATAAATAATAATAATAATTATATTACAAAAAATAATATTGAAGAAGATATTATTACTACTTCATCAGATAATAAAATAAATGATATTAATATCGTTGATAATTTAAGCTTTATTGCTGGAGTTGTTAAATTATCAGATGAGTTAAAAATGAAAAGAATGATATTTAGAATTAGTAGAGGAAGAGCTCTTGTTTCTTTTTATGATTTATCTATTAATAATGATGAATATTTATATACTTCTTCTATTAGACATAGAGGATTTTCTTTCGCTAATAATAATAAAAAAGGAAGTATTATTAATGATAGCTATTTTATTGACGGTCATAAAAAAGTTATTTTTAATATTTTATTCCAAAGTGGTGTTGAAAATGTTTTATTAGGAAAAATACTTAAAATATGTGAATTATTCCAAGCTTCAAGATACAATGTTCCAAATAGAAATGAAATTCAAATTGAAATATCAAAAATAGAAGATGATATAAAACAGAAGAAAAATTTATTAATTCAAACAGAGAAAAGTATAAATGATATAATAACAAGAATAAATGATATAAATTCATCACCAATAAAATATCAATTATATAAATTATATTTCCTTCAAGAGAAAATGATATATTTAACATTAAATAAATGTTTAGTAAGAGATAATTTTATAGATGGTGAAATATGGGTTCCAGAAAGATCATTAAATACATTAATAAATAATATAAATACAGTATTTCAAGGAAAAGATGATAAATTAAGAGCAAATATAGAAGGAATAAATGAAGAAAATAATGTATTTGAACCACCAACTTTTATTCCAACAAATGAGTTTTTATATTCTTTCCAAGAAATTACTAATACTTTTGGTATTCCTAGATATAGAGAAATTAATCCTGGATTTTTTAATGTTATTTCTTTCCCTTTTTTATTTGGAGTTATGTTTGGTGATATTGGTCATTCTCTCTTTTTATTTGTTTTCTCTTTATATATTTGTTTAAAAGGAAATAAAATTAATCCAATTTTTAAAGGAATTTTACCTTTTAGATATTTCCTTTTACTTATGGGTTTTTTTGGTCTTTTTTGTGGTTTTATGTATAATGATTTTTTATCTGTTCCTTTTAATTTTCCTTCTTGTTATAATTTAAGTAATTTAAATGAAAGTAATATTACTAATTATATTGAAGTTAATAAAACCAATAATTGTAATTATAAATTTGGATTAGATCCTATTTGGTATGGAGCTTCTAATGAATTAACTTTTATAAATTCATTAAAAATGAAATTAAGTGTTATTTTCGGTGTTTTACAAATGCTTTTGGGAATAATATTAAAAGGTTTAAATAATTTATATGAAAGTGATTATATTGAATTTTTCTTTGTTTTTATACCTCAAATTATTTTAATGTCTATTCTTTTTGGTTATATGGATTTATTAATAATATTTAAATGGAATATGAATTTTAATAATGATTTAAGTCAAGCTCCTGATATTAAAGTTATTATGATGGATATTTTTTTAAATCCAATGGGTGAATATAATAAAGATTATTTACCACTTTGGGGAAATAGAGAAAAAATAAAAGTATTTCATTCTTTAATTTTAATAATATCAGTTGTTTGTATTTTAATAATGATAATTCCAAATATAATATTTAAGAAAATAAAATCTGATAAAAATTACGAAAATAATTTAAATAAAAAAAAGAAAGAAGAAGAAATAAATGAACAATTATTAATGGAAGATAAAAATGAAAATATAAAAAAATCATTTTCTGATATTACAGTAGGAGTATTAATAAATTCAATAGAATATATTTTAGGAACAGTATCAAATACTGCAAGTTATCTTCGTTTATGGGCTTTAAGTTTAGCACATTCTCAATTATCAAAAGTTTTTTTTGATAAAATTTTAGGTAATGTTTCTTTTAGTGAATATTTTTTCATTAATTCTATTTTACTTTCTACTTTTGGATTACTTATTTTCTGTTTTGTTACTTCTTTAGTTTTATTATTTATGGATATGATGGAATGCTTTTTACATACTTTAAGATTACATTGGGTTGAATTTCAAAATAAATTTTTTTATGCAGATGGACATTTGTTTTTACCTTTTTGCTTTAAAAATAATTTACCTTTTAATGATGAAAATTTAGATTAATAATATTTGTTTTATTAAGAGTTATTTATTTAGGAATAGTATTTTTATAAAAATTAAGATTAATTTAAATATATATATTATATATATTTTTTTTAATTTTGAAAGTTATAAAAGTTATTTAAAAAGATTTAATTAGAATATCTATATATTTAATAAATATTAATTGTGATAATTTACAAAAATTATAAATCTTCAAACCATTCATCTAATAAAATTTCTTCTGTAGAAGGTCGATTTTTAGGTTGAAAAACGAGTATTTTTTTAATTAACTTTTGAGCTTTATCACTAATAAAATTAGGAATAATATAATTTCCTTGATTTATTTTATTAAATAATTCATTTTGAGAATTAGCAGTAAAAGGGAAATTTCCAGTTAACATAGTATAAAGTAAAATTCCTAAAGACCAAATATCAGAAAATTGAGCAATGTATTTTTCTTTATTTATTATTTCTGGTGACATATAAGAAGGAGTTCCACAAAAAAATTTATGGTAAGTATTATTATTTGTTTTTACTCCAAAACCAAAATCAATTATTTTTATTTTTTTATTATCTATTATTAATATATTTTCTAATTTTATATCTCTATGACATATATTTTTTAATTGACAATAATTTATTCCTTTTACAATTTGATAAAAAAATATTTTACATGTTTTTTCATCTATTTTTTGCTCTTTCTTCTGTTTAATATATTGTAATAAAGATATTCCATTTATATATTCTAAAATCAAATATAAATTTTTTGGTGTGTCTATTACTTCATACATTTTCATTATATTTTCATTATCTAAATTTTTTAATATTGAGATTTCATTTTTTACTGTGTTTCTTTTTTGAATATCAAATAAAGATAATTTAGAATATATTTTAATTGCATATTTTTTTTTTGTCAATTTATTTATTCCTAATCTTACTGTTGCATATGTTCCTTTTCCTAATTCTTTTCCTAAAATATAATTTTCTATTTTTCTATTCAATAATTTATTTATATTATTATTTAATTGTGTACTATTATTTAAATGATTATTTAAATTGTTTTGACTATCAAAAGATTTATCTGAAAAAGTATTATTTTGATTTTTGGCTGTTGTTGTTCTTTTATATTTAATTATTGCTTTTCCTTTTTCTTCATTTTCTTCATTTCTATTTTTTTTTTGATTCATTGTTTTTATTTTCCTTATTTGTACTTTTTTATTTAAAGTACTTACTGTATTTTTTTCATAATGATGATTATCAATATTATTTTTTTCATTAATTGTTGTTAAAGTTAAATTTAAATTAAAATTCATTGCTTTAATTTTATTAGGAATTAAACCAGCAAATTTTTTAATATTTGAAATAGTAAAATTGTGATTAATTTTCATAGTTTTTGTCATACTTAAACTTTTTCCTTTTTTATTTCTTTCACTTAAAGAATTATTCATTAAATTATTATTATAATTTAGAGTAGAATAATTTGAATTGATAGAATCAATATTAAAATTAGATGTTTGAGGATTTATTAATAAATTTGATGAAGAAATATCAACATCACTTTTTTCTAAATATTTATCTATTATATTATTTGTTCCATTTGATGTTAAACTTAATTTTGAATTATCTGAAAATTTTCTTGGTTTTAAAGGAGTTTTTAATTTATTTGATTTCTTTTCAAAACTTTTTCTTAAATTAATTACATTTTTATTCTTATTATTTTGATTATTATTATTATTACAAATTAGATTTTTTTTTTTTTCAATTTCATTTCTTAAAAACAAAGTTTTAAAATCTTTTGTTTTTTTAGGAGTAACAATATTACTATTTAATTGATTATTAATAGGATTATTTATTGTGTTAGAAATTTTAATATTATGAATTTTTATTTTATTTGATGAAATAGAATTATTTAAAGTATTTATTTTTTTTGTTGTTGGAGATAAAGGAGAATATGATGTTGTTGAAGTTTTATCTTTACTTGTTGTCGTTAAATTTATTGTATCTAATGTTAATTTATTCTTTAATTTTTTTTCTTTATTTAAACTTAATATTCTTTTTTCTACTTCTATTTTCTGAAAATAATTTTTTAACTCTTTTTCATTTTTTATTCTTGGATATTTACTTTTTTCTTCTATTAAATGATTTTTTAATTCTTTAAAAACTTTTTCATTTAGTGATTTTGATTTTAACATTTTTACTTTTTATTATATTAAATTTAATTTATTATCTTATTTCTTTTTTTATAATTATTATTTAGAGTTAATTATTTAATTTCTTTATTTTTTAAATTGTATTTTTCGAATATTTAATTTTTGAAAAAATTTAGGAAACAGTTGTTTTAAATTTATTTCTTTATTATTTCTAGGTTTAATACAATCAATAGAAATTTTAGAATTATTTTTTATAATTTCTCTATTTATAATTGAAATGCTTTTCAAAGAAGATAATTTATAATTATTATTAATAATAAAAGAATTATCTTTATTATTTTCTGAATCCCTGAAAGAAAAATTTTTTTTATCAAAAATAATAATTTTACTATTAATATTTGCGAATCTAAGTTTTTGTGGTATTTTTGGTTTATAATATTCTAAGTTTAAATCTAAATTTAAAATTTTATTTTCTTTTAATAAATCATCACTGCTTTTATTAAATAACGAATTTACTTTTAATTTTTGAAAAGAATGTTTAAAATTAATAAAATCCTTAGTAAAATCTATTTTATGAAAACTATTATTTTCTTGAGATAATTTTTTTAAAAAAGAATTTGATTTTATTTTTGAAACGTTTAAAAAATTCGGAATTTTAATTTTTCTTAATTTTGAATTTATTCTTTCTGATTTACAACTTAGTAATTCTTTATTTCTTTTTAAACAAATAGAATTAAATTTTTTGAATTTTATATCATTTATTTTTTTAATTTTTTTTTCATTATTTCTTTTCAAATCATTAAATTTAGAACTTATATTTGGAATATGTATAATTTCTAGACATTTATCTGCAATATTATTTTGTAATTCCTGTTTTTTCATTTATTATTTCTTTTTTACGAAAAAATAATTATTTTTTTTTAAATCTATTTATGAATATTTAATAAAAAAAATAAACTTTAACAAAAAATAAAATATAGAAAAACGATGAATAAATATTTAATTATTAATAATATACATTTCATTGAATTTAACATGGTTTTTTTTACTAGCTTTTTTCTTATTTAAAAATTCTTCAATTTGTTTAATATTAATATTTTGAACAACTTGTTGTCCTTTCCAATATTTAATAAGTGATAATTCATTTAAAGTATAAGTAATATCTTCAGGTTTAATTCCAGTTTGTTCACTTAAATCTTTAACACATAAATTTCCTTTATTTTTTAATAAAGCATCTAAAATAGTAATAGTCCAATAACTTTTATAAGAAATTTTTCCTAAATCACTTAAAGGAGTTTCAGGAGTACAAATTTTATTTTGTTTATTTGATAAATAATATGATAAACTTATTAAAAATTGTCCATAACCTTTTCTTTGAAAAGGAGGAAGAACCATTATACAAGATAAATTATATTCTGAACTTTCAGAAACTTCTTTTGAAAAATATGCAACAATGTGATTTCCATTTTTATCATTTTCTGTTAATACATAAAATTTAAATGGAGATACATCAAAATATATTGATTTATGATCTAAAAATAATTTCGCTATTAAACATAAATTTTGACAATATAATTTATTTTCAGAACCTTTGATTTCATAAACTGAAATACTGTCTGATATTCTTTCTTTTTTTTTTGATGATGATAATTCAGGTAATATTTTCATTTCATAAATTTTTTTTCCAGGAGGATTTTTAAAAGAACAATTATTTAAATGTTTAATTAAAGTATTTTTATATTTCATATATTTTAAACAATGTTCACAAATATATAATATTTTATTTACCGTAAATTCATTTGGAAAAGGAGAAAAATACCATGCGTTAATTTCGTAATAACCTAAAATTATTTTTTCTACATTTTTTATTTTTACTGTTTTTTCTATTTCATTTTCATTTTCTGTATATGAACCATTTGAAAAAAGAGAAGAACGTTTTCTTGTTAAAACAGCATTATCATTTAACATTGAATGATTTATTAAATTTGCTCCATCAATTGAATTTGGAATTTTACCATAATTTTTTCTTATTAATGATTGATCTATCCATTTATCCATTCTTTTTTCTAAATTTAAAAAATGAACATAATATAATTTTTTATTTGTGGATTCATCTTTTTTTATTTGAATAACTTTCGCATCTACATTACTCTTTTCTATGTCGAAATATACTTGAATTGTGTCGTTTATATTTATGTTTGATATTGTATTTTCTTCTTTCATTTTTTCTTTTTTTTAATTTTTATCTTTTTTTTTTTTAAAGGTTTTTTTATTTTTTTTTGGTTTTTGTCGAAAAAAGGATAATATATAAAAAAAATAATTTCATCTTCTTTAAAAATAATAATAAAAAACTAAAAGGAAAATATTAAAAAAACTATTAAATAAAGTGAATATTAATTTTAATATTTCCAAAATCCAGCTATTTTATGTCCAATATCAATCATACTTCCACCAAAAGCATTAGCACTTTCATCAATTTTACTAAGAATACTATTACTAGCTTCTTGTTTACTATAACCAGGAACAAACTTATCATGTAACTTATATAAATCATCAATATTATTTAATTGAGGGATTCCACTATCAATCATTAAATAGAACATATTAACAATTTCTCTTGCTTTATCTCTTAGAATCCAATAAGCATTAACACATTTTAATTTAAAATTTTCATAAATTTGACTTCCTTTTCCTCCCATTGGTTCTAACATTTCTTTACTTAATTTAATTAATGGAGCAGCTACTTTAATATCTTTTCCTAAAATATATCCAAAATCAATATGAAATAATCTTCCTTTATCATCTATCATTAAATTTTCTAAATGTCTATCTCCTATTCCTAAAATAAATGTTGCTATTGAATATCCTGCTGAAGAATTTATATATGTATCTAATCTTTTTTGAGCATCTTCTTTATTATTTTTATCTACAAATTGTTCTATATATTGTTTAATTGTTAATTTCTTATTTGATACTATATCATATATTGTTGTTGAATTTGGAACAAATTCTACAAATCCATCACTTTTTGATGTTGCTAAAACTTTATATGATGTAAATTCATAATTTAATTTAAATTTCTGTAATATTGAATCCATATATGATATCATTTGTAATATTAATTGATCTTGTCTTAAATCATCACCATATTTAAATATAAATGAATATTCTTTTGGATTGTCTTTTTTATTATATTTTTGAGTTTCTGGTGTTATGTTAAATGTATATTTTACTGGACGCAAATTACTTCTAAATATTGTACAATTTTCTGTTTTTACTCCTTTTACCATTATATTTGGATCTAAAGGAAGAGGATACATTTTTTTTTGGATATTTACATTTTTTAATATTTCATTATTTGTTTCTGATAAATTTTCTTTGTCTTGATCTGATAATATTTGCTTTAATTTTTCTTTTTGTTTATCTACTTTTGTTGATATTGATTTTAATTCTTGAGAAATTGCTATTAAACCATTTTTAAATGCTACTTCATTTACAATGCAATTATGAATTTCTTCTAAATTTAATTTTTCCTCTGCTGTTAAATTATCTGAATTTTTAGAATTAGATAAACATTCTAAAAAATCATTTTTTAAATCTAAATAAAATTTACTTATTGTATATTCATCAGTATCTTTATTTATATTATTTAAATTTTCAGGACATTCACACATAATAAACCAAAAAAAAGAAGAAGCTAAAATTTTATTTTTTGAACATTTATCAATTAAAGTTTTTCTTAAAGGAGAATCAGAAAAATCTTCATATCTTAAAGCTTGAACTAATTGTAATAAAATAAAATTTAATTCTTCATCAGTTAAATCATTTAATTTTTTAGCAGCATATTTTCTAACTTCTTTCATTCCATTTAAAGAAGAGATGTTTTTACTATAAATAGAATTAACACAAAATCTTTTACTTAACATATATAATAAATCACTAATTTCAACTTTACTCCATTTAATAAGAATATTATTAATAAATTCATTTTCATTTTTAGGATCTCCCCAATTAACAGAATTAAGAATTTTAGTTAAAGCATAAGGAATATTATTTTTTAATAATTCATATCTATAAATCCAAAATAAAGTTAAATCTTTTTTATCTAAATCCATAAAATCAGGAGTTGATAATAATTCATTTATTCTTTCTCTATCATAAGGAGTAACTTTTATATCTCTTGCTAAAGAATCATCACTTACATGAGATAATGCTGAAAATTTATCTATTATTGGATTATCCTTATTAAATATTTTAATTTCTTGTTTTTTTAAATCATTACCTTTTTCTTTTATTATTTTTGGATCACATATCCAATTTGAAAATGATACAATATTATTATTATTTTCTTTGTATATTACTGATTTATATACTTTTTTATAATCTTTTGATATTGCTTCTTCAAATATTATTCTATTGTTAAATGAAGGAAATTCTATTTCTAAAAATGTTTCTTTTGTTTTTGAAAGAAGTAAATTTAATTTTGTTTCAAAATTTTTTCTATATTCATTTTTTAATTCTATTTCATTTTCATTTGTATAATAAAATGTATCTAATACTGATTCATAAGGAGGATTTTCACTTTTTAATATTTGATCTACTTCATTTGCTGGTTTATTATCTGATGGATTTTTCATATAATTTGAATCAATTCCTGCTTTATTACTTTTATAAAATGATTTTACTAATAAATTTAATTCATATTCTATTTTCTTATTCTCTGTTTCTTCTATTATATTATTTTCATTATTTTCATTTATATTATTTTCTTTATTTGTATTTATATTATTTATATTTATGTCATTTTCTTTTTCTTTTTCTTTATTTAAATTTTTTATTTTAAATATTTGTCTTCCTCTTCTTAAATTTAATTTATCATCAAATAATTCTATTTTTGTTTCTCCTAATAAAGAATTTTCTTCTGGTAATTGCATAGAATAAATATAAACAATAATATAAGAATCTAAAGTTAAATCTTTATAATTATATCTTATTGATATTGTTTGATTTATATTTGTACTTGTAAATATTAATTTTGTAGTAAATTCTGGTTTAATTTCTAATCCATTTACAAATAATTTTGCTACAAAATAAATTTCAAATTCAGGTAATTGATAAAATAACAAATTTTTTTTATTATTTTCTAATTTTAATGTTTTAATTAAATCTTTTTCAGTTATTTTTATTGTTTTTTCTCCTGCCTTTTCTTTATAATATGCTATTAATGTTTCTTTTTTTTCTTTATTTATTTCTTCAAAATATTTGTAATTATTACTAAATTCTTTATTTATATAATTATTATTTTCATCTGTTAATAGATTATCATAATTAAATAAAGATGTTATTTTAAGATCTAAATTTATATCTAAATCACTATGTTTTAAAAATTTTTGATCTGATAAATAAGTTGATATAAATTTATTTATCATATTTTGTTTATCATCTCCAGATGACATTTTTCTTTATAATAAATTAATTAATTATAAATCTTTTAAATAAAAAATTAATTTTAGGATAATTAAAATTATAATCACCAATTTGAATAATAAAATGAATTGATTATTGAAATAAAAATTTATTTTGAAATGTTAATTTTTTAAATATATATTTATAATTATTAATCCTTTATATTTAATTATTACTTAATTTTAATATTCCATATTCATCTTCTTTAATAACAATATTAAATTATTTAAAAGAAATATATTTTTAATTTATATAATTTTAAAATCTTGAGGAATTAATTAAAGAATTACTAAAACTTTTTTCAGGAGAAAAATTTTCAGATTTATATCTCATAAAATCTCTTTTATCAAAATCATCAGCATAAACTTTTTCTTCATTTAACATATGTAAATATTTTTCATATTCAGGTTGTGACATATCTTTACAACTTTCATAAGTTTCTAATTGATCTCTATTATAAAACTTTTTTTTTCCAGGAACATGTAAATCTAAATTTTTTTCTAATTTTAATAAATTCTTTCCTTTAATTTCTAAATATTCCATTTTTTTCAAATCATCAATAGTAGAATATCCATTTAAAATTTTTGGTAAATAAGGACTTTGTTCTAAATTATTAATAAAATCTAAAGAATGAACTTTTGGTTTTCTATATCTTAAAATATTCTTTGGGCAAGTTTCAAAAAATCTTCCCCAAAAAGGATTTTCATTAGTTCTTATATTAATATATGCATCTCTTATTCCTTTAAAATTTTTTGGTCTTCTTAAATTAAAATACCAATTATTATCTCCCATTCTTAATTCTGTTGGTTCTTTATCTTCTAAATTTCTTAAAAAACCTCTTTTTATTTGATATGAATCATAATTTTTTAAAAGTAAATTTTCCCTTTTTTTATTTGTTTTTTTTATTAAAAAATTCTCCATTCTTGTTATATCATTATCATCTTTTATTTTTTCTTCTAAATTTTTTTGTTGATTTAATAAAATTTTTTTAATTGGTGTTGGTAAATTTTCATATATTAAATCATTTTCATATCTTTTATTTCTTTTTGTTCTTAATTCAACATCATCATAATAATTTTTTAAAGTTGAATAATCAATTAATTGAAACATATCTTTTTTTTTACTACTTGTAATATTACTATCAGTAATATTTCTTATATTTGAAGTCCTTTTACTAATTATTTTACCAGTTTTTGCTTTATTAAAATTTAAAGGATTTCCTACAAAAGAATAATATATTATATTATTATTTTTATCAAATTTAGGTCCTTCTGGTTTTTTTCCGACATAAATTTTTGAATTTAAATCTAAATATTTTGATTCATCTTCAAAAAAATTATCTACATTTTCTAATATTTCTTCTTTATTTGAATAATTTGATACAGGAGAAATAAATAATGTTCTTGGTGATTCTGGATAAGATAATTGATTTTCATTAATATCTACTGACATTTTTCAATTTTAAGTTATAGAAAAAATTTATATTTTTATTTATAAAAATACAAATATATATTATTTTAATTATTAAATATAATTTTAAATATTTGAAATGACTTCAAGTATTTTACATCCAGGAAATGGAATTAATTATCCTAAAAAAGGAGATTATGTAAAAATAAATTTACAAATGAAAGATCCTAATGAAAATATATTATTCGATTCAACATCTACAAGAAAAAAATTTTGTGAAATTAGATATTTAACAAATGAAAGTAATATGTTTCCTCAATTAGAAGAATTAATAGGAGGAATGTCACTTTTTCAAAAATGTTCATTAGAATTAACAAAAGATAATTTTGATAACACAATTCCATCAACAAATATGAGTCAATTATTAGATGAATATAATAAAATAATAATTTTAGTAGAAATTGTGAATATAAGTAAATCACCAACAATACTTTAAAAAAAAATTAAATAACCTAATTTTTTATTTAAAAAAAATAAAAAAATTAATAAAAACGTATTATAATAAATAACAATATTTAATGGAAACCAAATTTGTAACTTCAAATCAATTACAAATTGAAAAACCAAAAACCGAAAAACTCCAAAATCCATTCGGTTCAGATAGTAAAAAAAAATATAATATTTAACAAAAAAAAATATAAAAAAAAATAGAATGGGAACCTGAAAGTGAATATACACATAAATATTTACCAAAAGAATCAAAAGGTTACAACACAATTAATATGATTCGTTTACAAAATCAAAAAGTCAATTATCCTCTCGGAGTTGAACGTAAAAATATAATTTTAAATTTTTTTAGAATGGGACCCAAATTCTCAATATAAAATTGATTATCCACCAAAATTTGTTGAAAAAAGTAAAATAAGTCAAAATGCTTTAAAAACAAATATTAAATTAGGTGATGATGGTAATTATCCATTGAAAAGTACATATATGTCACAAATTAGTGATTTTGGGAATCAACAACAATTTTATGTTGGAGGTAATAATCGTTATAATGGAAATGGACAGAAAAGTAATTTTAGTTTAGGAGAAGGGAATGTTGATTTTAGTACTAAATATAATTTAGAATATTATGATAAAAGTGGAAGTGTTCAAAGAAATTTTGAAGGGAAGGATATTGAAAATAAAATGAGAAAAGATCAAACTATTTTAGGAAGTGATAAACCTGAATTAATAACTGAACATGCTGCTGAATATACTAAGAAGGAAATTGATAGAGGGGTTTATAATTCAAGGTCACAAAGTAATATACAAAAAGAACATGAAGATTTAATTGGAAAGGAAAAATATAAATGGGATACTACTAATAGACAAACTTATACTCCTAAAAAAAATGAAAATGATCCAAATTTAAAAATAAATATGCAAAAATCAAATTTAAGTTTAGGTGATGATAAAAATAAAAATATAAGTCAGTATACAGAAGATTATGTAAATTATCCTAATCAAAATTTATATCAAGGAAATTTATATAATCAATCAAGAGGAACTCATTTTGATATAGGTGAAGATAAACCTTTTGAAGGTGAAAGTGTAACTCAAAAAGATTATAAAAATCCATATAATGACCCAAATTATAATCCTAATACAACTCAAATAGTTAGAAAAAGTAATTTAAGTTTAGGAGAAGGAAAAGGAGATTTTA
>JAEEGK010016468.1_pt1 | contig 16246 bp, 7 predicted proteins | sample 8958771 | NCBI WGS metagenome assembly JAEEGK01 (sample SAMN16246547, study PRJNA631951) | gut metagenome | biome: gut microbiome; feature: rumen; material: SC-attached | host: Bos | place: Iran: Karaj | collected 2018-10
AAAAAAAAAAAAAAAAAAAAAAAAAAAAAAAAAAAAAAAAAGAAAAAAAATAATAAAAAAAACCCCTCAAAAAAAAAAAAAAAAATCTTTCTAAAAAAAATCAATTTCAAATAAAAAAAAAAAAAAAATGTCCTCTAACCCATATAACATAGACATAAAAATAATCCAATCCTTCAAACAAGAAGACTACACAATATACGAGAAAATATTTAAAAACGTAGACAAAGAAAAAAAAGGAGTAATAGACAAAAAAGGAATAACCGAAATTCTTCATTCCTTAGGTTACCGTAACATATCAGAAGAAGATGCAACAGAATTATTTAACGAAATAGACACAAACAAAGACGGTTTAGTAACATACGAAGAATATTTAAACATGATGAAAAAAATAACAGCATCCGATGAAGGACAACAAAATAACATAACAAGAATTTTAACAAAAAGTGGAAAAGGTATTTTAAGAATAACATCAAGTTCAGGTGACATGTCATATCAAAGTTTTTCAGAAGAAGAAAGAGCAGCTTTTACAAAAGTTTTCAATGTTGCTTTAATTGATGATCAAATTTGTAAAAAATATTTACCAATGGATCCAGATTCAAATGATATTTTTACTAGATTAAAAGATGGTGTTTTATTATGTAAATTAATAAATAAAGCTCAACCTGGTACAATTGATGATAGAGTCATTATTACTAAAGAAAATATGAATGTCTTTCAAATGGTTGGTAATTTAAATTTAGCTATTTCTGCTTCTAAATCAATTGGTTGTCAAGTTATTAATATTTTCCCTGAAACATTTATGGAAGGTAAACAAGTTATGATACTTGGTATTTTATGGCAAGTTGTTAAAAGAGTTGTTCTTGGAGAAATTAATTTAAAAAATTATCCTCAATTAGTACGTTTATTAAAAGAAAATGAACAATTAAGTGATTTACTTAAATTATCACCTGAAGATCTTTTATTAAGATGGTTTAATTATCATTTAAAAAATGCAAATTATGATAAACCAATAAAAAATTTTAGTAATGATATAAAAGATAGTGAGAAATATGTAATATTATTAAATCAACTTGATAAGAATCAATGTGATAAAAGTGCATTAAATGAAACAGATTTAAAAAAAAGAGCAGCAATTGTTGTTCAAAATGCAAAAAAATTAGGAGCTGAATCATATATAACACCAAAAGACATTTGTGATGGTAATCCTAAATTAAATACTTTATTCACTGCTGCAATATTTAATGCAAATTGTGGTTTAGATCCAGCAACAGAACAAGAAAAAATTGATACTGCAAAATTACTTGATGATGATATTGAAGGTGGAAGAGAAGAAAGAGCTTTTAGAATGTGGATTAATAGTTTAGGTTTACCTGAAGTTTATATTAATAATTTATATGAAGAGAGTAAAAATGGTTTATTAATGTTACAAATATTAGATAAAGTTAAACCTGGTATTGTTAATTGGAAAATTGTTGATAAAAAAGTAAAAAATCCTTTTAATGCTGTTGTCAATTGTCAAGAAGTTGTTGATGCTGCTAAAAAAGCTAAATTTACTATTGTTGGTATTGGAGGACAAGATATTAAAGAAGGTAATAAAAAATATATTTTGGCTATTGTTTGGCAATTAATGAGAGCTCATACTTTACAAGTTATTGGAAATAAAACTGAAGATGAATTAGTTAATTGGGGTAATAGTTTAGTTGATGAGAAATTAAAGATTAAAAATTTGAAAGATAAATCTATTTCTAATTCACTTTGGTTTATTTATATTATGAAAAGTATTGAAGCTAGAATTATTAATTGGGATATTGTTATTCAAGATAAAAATGATAAGGAAAGTATTGAAAATAATGCGAAGTATTGTATTTCTATTGCTAGAAAATTAGGAACTACTGTTTTCTGTGTTTGGGAAGATATTACTGAAGTTAAGTCTAGGTTACTTTTAACTTTTTTGGCTTCTATTTTTGATGTTGCTCAAACTTATAAACCGGTTAAATAATGGGTTTTTTTTTTCTTAGGTTTTATTTTTATTTTTTGATTATTTTTAATTAATAAGAATTTTTAGTGAATTAAATTTGATATTTAAATTTTTTTATTTTTTTATTATTTTCATTTTCAAAAATAATAAAATATTTTATATTATATTATTTATTTTCAATAATCATTTGTAATTAAAATAATATATAAAAATAATATCAAAATAAATATATTAGATAAATTTAGTATATAATTCATTTTAAAAAAATAATTTTATAAATCTAAATGGATAAAAAAGATTTAAATTCGATACATTCAGAAAGTCAAAATTCAACAGAATATGATTATTTAATATCAAAAGAGAAATCACAATTAATTATAAAAGAGCCATCAAAATCTCTTTTAGAAAATTTAGATTCATATGACAAAAAAATATCAACATATATTCATAATTTAGAAGTAAATTGTTTTATAGAATATTTAATTTATATTTTTGCAAGAATGTATAATGTTGATATAATAACTTTTTATTTTATATTTACATTTATTTATTTTGCTTATTTTTATAATAATTATACTTTTATAATAAGACCTTTAATTCATGTTATTTTAATTTTAATTTTGACTTTATTATCAAAATCATTTTTTGGGAGAGAAAGACCAAATGAAAATAATGAAGTTAAAAGATTATTTAATTGTAGAAATTGTGAAAAAAATTGTTCTATGCCAAGTGGTGATTCTATGCAAGCTTCTAATTTTGCTATTTTAATCTATTTTTATTTTGGTCATTTTTTTGCATTTTTTTTAGTTCCTTTTGTAATGTTTGCTAGAATTTTTTATTTTTGTCATTATGTATTTGATACTATAATTGGAGCTTTAATGGGTTTTTTTATAAGTTATATTTTATTTTTTGCTTTAGATTTTATATTTAATTTGTTTTAATTTAAATATTTAATATAGATTTAAAAATATAGTTTTATTTGATTGTATATTTATTTTATTTTATTTTTTTCTTTTTTTTATATTTTATTTAATATTAAAATATATATTTAATATTAAAATATATCTGGAATGTCAATGTCATCATTTTCTTCATTTTCATTTTGTTTTTCTTTATTTTCTTTTTCTTTTATATCTGTTAAAATTATATCTTCTTTTTTTATTTCTCTTATTATTTTTGGTTTTGGTGATTCTTCTTCAATATTCATATTAGTATTAATATTATTTATATTTGTTTGAGGAATTTCTTCAGTTTTTTGTTTTTTATTATTTGTATTTATTTCATCTTCTTTTGATAATTTTCTTTTTTTATTTAATTCACTTTTTTCTTCAAAACATTTTTCTGTTTGTTTAATTAATTCACTAATTTTAATATTTAAATCTAAAATTTGACCTGTTAAATCATTTCCATTATTAATATATGTTTCATTATCTTTTAAATTTAAAATATTAATAATATTTTCAATTTGAGAAGTGACTAATTGATTATTTGTAAAAAATCCATTTAAAAATTGTAATAATTTCCATTTATTAAAATCACATTTATTATTTCTAACACTTAAATAAATTATATTCAAAATTTTTATTTTAATTGATTCATTAATATAAAAAATAAATTTAGCATATGAAGGTAAAATTAATAAATCAATTATACCAGATAATAAAGATTTATTATTTTTATTAAAAGAAAAATGTTCAATACTAATAAAATTTTCTAATAATTCTAAATATAAAATTAAAATTTGTTCCATTTCTTTTTTTGAAAAAGATTGAACAATTTTATCTGAAGATGATAAAACTGGATTATTATTTTTAGTTTTAATTTTTGATTTTTTATTACTTAATTTAATATAAGAATCTTTAATTTTTACTACAGTTTTATCATTTATTTCTAAAAATTCAAAATAAAGAGTTGGAAATGATGAATAAACAAAATGAAAAATAATTTCATCAATTATATTTGGTAAATATAAATGAAATGTTTTAATAAAAGAAATAAAACATTTCAATAATGAAGAATATAAAATAGTATTTTTTAAATATGATTCATTCAATAAAAGTTTATTAAATATTTTATCAATTAATTCAAAATGTGAAATTAAATAATTTGAATAATTATCTAGAAAAAAAGTTAAAGATTCTAAAATTAAATTATTTAAATTATTATAAAAAATTTCATATTCTTTTTTACTTAAACCATTAAGTGTAATTCCCATAAATTGTTCATTTAATTTAGAATAATTATTTATTACTTGAATATAAAATTCAAAAATTTCTTTAAAATTTATATTAAAATAAATATCTTTTGGAATAGATATAAAAATATATTCTAGAAATTTAAATAATAAAATAATTATCTTATTACCATGTAATAAATTAGTTTTATTTATATTTTGAATATCAAAAATAAAACTAAAATTAGTTTCTTCTAAATTTTCATTATTATCATCAATACTTTTTGGTTTAAAAAATTCAATAAAAAATTTCATATTAGAAAAAATATTTGATATATTTTCTTGTAATTTTTCATTTAATTTAGGAGATAATCTATAAAGTAAAATATATGTGAAAAAATATGTTTTTAATTCATTTATATTAATCTTATCATAATTATAAATAAATAATTCAAAAATTTTTTTTAAAAAACTTTCAATTGTTTTTTGATATGGTCTCATATTTGTAGGATAATAATTTATAAAGGTAATTATTAAAATGAAAAAACTTTCTAATAATTTAGGTTTATTATTATCAAATGAAATTGAAAAAAGATTTTCAAAATTTGATTTTAATAATTTAAAAAATAATTGTAAAAATTGTGGTATATTTTTTAAAATACTTTTTAATTTTTCATTATAACTTTGATAATTTATAGAAAATAATTTAAAAAAATTAGATAATGATGATAATATTACTATTATATCATAATAATTTGAAACAGTAATATTTTTATTCATTTCATTTTTAAATGCATCATTTATTAAATTAAAATATTTTGTACATTGTTCTTCAAAATTTGTTATTTTTGTAATTAATTTATTCATTAATAAAATTGAAACATTATCTTTATTTTTTAAAAGTGTTTCAAATTGTTCATCAATATCTTTATTAAAGTCTAAATTAAGTTTTTCATATAATTTATTTTCATAAGAAAAATTTAAGTAATTATCTGACATAAAAGATAATTAATAAATTTTTTTTTTAAATTCATTAATTAATAAAAAAATTTTTAATAAATTAAATATTTATTGTTTTATTCTAAACTAATATACTATATACTTTTTTTAATTATAAAAATTTATTTTTTTATCTTTTTATTAACTTCATTCATTTTTTTTAATTTATCCATTTTTACTTTTAATCTTGCTTTTAATATTAAATATTTTTGTCCAATTAATATAGTTTTTTCATTTGATAATCCAATATTTTCCAAAATATCTTTAACTATATTAATAAAAATTTCAGTTGTTTTATCAATATCTTTATAATAATTTGAAGATAGTTTATTTAATTCATTTTCTCCTAAATTATACAATTTTTCAATAAAATCATCTGAAAATATTTTCCCATTTAATTTTTTTTCTATTAATGTTCCAATTTTAAAATTTTTATTTTTCTTTGTAAAATAATTACAAATTTTTTTCCAACATTCTCTTTTATCTTCAATTTTATATATATAATTATCAATACTACAGAAATATATTTTATAAGGAAATAATAAATCTTCTGTAATATTATTTTTAGATATATTAAAACTTTCTTCTGCAGAATTTGAGTTTAATAAATTTAAAGAATTAATTGAATCAGTACTAAATTGAAATTTATTTTTTTTACAATTTTTAAAGTTTATTTCACCATCATAAATTTCTTCTAAATTAGAAATTTCTTCATTAATATCTTCTATTGAATTTTCCAAATAAATAATAAGAAAATTAATAGATAAATTAAAGAAAGCTTTATTTGTTTTTCCTAATATATAAATTTCTTTTAATTCAAGATAATTACAAATAAATTCAAAATAATTTTCAAAAACATCTAAATAATCATTTTTATTTTTTTTAACTTTATTTAATATATCAAAATCAACATTAGTTAATATTTCATCAGTTTCAAAATTATATTCTCCAAATATTCTAGATGCTACTTTTGGGTAATGTTTAAAAGTAGTATTTGTTATTTTTGTATCATTTGATTCTATATGAATTTTATGCATTTTTTTTTTATTTAAAATTTTAACTGATTTTGAAATATTAAGATTTGATGATATTTTTTTTTGTTTTTTTCTTAAATTTTTTTCCTGACTTTTATTTTTTTTGATAATACTATTATTATTATTAACAACACCTAGATTTGCACTAGAAATAAAATTATCAAAAGTCTTTTTCTTTGTTATAACTTTTATTGTTGGATTTTTGTTATTATTATTATTATTATAAATATTACTATTATTTATATTATTATTATTAATATTATTATTATTATTATTATTATTATTTATATTATTATTATTAATATTATTATTATTACTATTATTATTATTATTATTATTACTATTATTTTTTTTTCTTTTTATTATTGTTGATGCACTTTTTGATTTTTTTAAATGATTTTCTTTTTCTATTTTTATTATATTATTTTTTTTCTCTATTTTACTTTTATTTAAGCTTTTTTTATTTTTTTCATGTCTTACGTTAGGACTTAGACATTTTTTTAAAGGACTTTTTTGAATTTTAATTCTAGGAATAGATTTTATTAAATTAATTTTATTAATTTCTATATCATTTTCTTCTTTCATTTCATTTTCAATAATAACATTTTTATCTAAAAACTTTTCAATTTCCCTTGTATTATTTTTTAAATATTCTAAAGAATTAATTTCATCTTCATTTCTCTTTTCTAATTCATCTAAATGAATTCCTAGTAATTTATTGAGAAGAGAATGTAAAATTATTTCTTTAAAATCATTTTCTTTTTCTTTTGACATTTAATAATATTTTATTTATTTTATTTAAAAAAAAATTGAAATAATTTTAATTTAAAGGGATTAAAGTTTTTTAACTTTTATTTTGCTAATCAAATACTTGTTTTATAGAATTTATTTTATTTTTAATATCTTTATAATAAAGAATTTTATTATCACAATTATACAAAAAAGCATTTGAATCAAAATTTTCAATGAAATATTTTTCTTTAAAAGACAAATCATAACTATTTAAAATTAATAAAATATTTGTATTATATTTATTAACAATAATATTTAAATTATCAGTAAAATAAAAATCATTTCCTAATAAATCTTTTGAACTATAACTTGCAAATTGAATTCCTGTAACAGTAAAACCAAAAATTTTAGATTTAATACCAAAATCTTCCTCATATTTATTTGTTAAATTTTCATAACTACATAAACAATAAATTAAATTCATTTTTGTTATTTTTATTGTTTTAACTGAATAATTATTATTAATTTTTATTACTGTTAATAATTCAAAATCATATAATTTTCTTAAATAAATATAATTATCATCACCTGATGTTATTATAATTTTTAAAATATAATTTATTTCAATTATATTTATCATATTTTCATGTGCTTGAATTTTAAATTCAATTTTATCTTTTTCAATATTATATTTAATTAATTTACCACTTTTTGTTCCTAATAAAATTGAATTTGTTTTTCTTATTTTTTGAATACTACTAATAAATTCATTATAAAAATATTTTATTTTTTCATTTTCATAATTTTCAAAATTTTTTAAATTATTATCTTTAAATTCATATATTTTTATACAATTATCTATATGTCTACATGTTATTAATAATTGTTTTTCTTTTAAATAAGTATATGAATAAGAAAGATTTTTTGAATAAATTGTTCTTTTATCTTCTGTATATGAAAATAATTGAAATGTATTTTTGAAAAGAATATTATTTAAATATACTTTTTCTCCATTTTTTATAATATAAAAAAGTTTTTTATTATATATTTTCAAATTAATTAAATCATCAAATTTTATTTCTTCATCAAAATTAATATTATCATTATATTTTTTTTCAATTCTATTAGGAGAATTTTCAAATAATATTTGAGAAGGACATATTCCAAAATTAATAATAAATTCTATATTATTTTTTAATTCACATCTCATATCTTTTTTTATATCATTATCACTATTTTTATCAAAAAGTTTTTTTTCAAAGTTTAAAATTTCAACTGAATTTTTTTCATATGTAAACCTACTAAAAATATTACAACTTTCTTTTGCTTTTTCCGGATATTGATTAACTCCAAAAATATTATCAATCCAATTACAAATAGAATTATTAATATTAAGAACTTTATTCCCATTAATTAAAAGATAATGTTGAATAATAAATTTAATATAACTATTTAAATTAGATTTATTATTTGGATAAATAGAATTCATATCAACATCATCAACTTGTTTTTTATCATATTTTTTCCCAAAATCAAAACAATTTAAATTAATTAAATATTCAATTTTTGAAAATAATTCAGGAATAATTTCTCTTGAATCAATTCCTTCAATAACAGTATTAAGTGTATGTGAAATTGAATAAAACATTCTATTAGAATTTTCTTGACGATAACCTTGTAATTTAATTAAATCTTTCATAAAAGGATTTTGTCTCATTAAATAATAGAAAATATAAGAAGAAGTTGAATAATGTGTTCCTAAATGAACTAAATAATCAATATTATCTTGATCTTCAAATTTTTGCATTGCTTTTATTCTTAAATCTTCTATTTGAAGACTAATTGGATATTTAAATATTCTTATTTTATCTTCATATGATAAATTTGGATGTTCAAAAAATAAATTTATATCTTTGTAATTATTTAGTAACCAAGGAAAAATTGGATATTGTGTTGGATCATTATATGTTCTTGATGAAAATTGATTTAGTTTTATTATGTAATAATATGTTGATATTTCTCCTTTTTTCCATTTATCTTGATATTTTTTTATTTCTTTTTTACATATTTTTATTTTACTTTTTTGTATTTTTTTCTCAAATTCTTCAAATTTTTCTTCAAGGAAAAAATTAAATAAATATGTTTTTCCATTTTTTAAATATATTTCTATTCCCATTTTAAGTAATAATGTTCTTTTATTTATTATTTCTTTTATTTCATCATAAAAAATTAATATATTTTTTTGTTTATTGGGTTTTTCTTTTGAATAATAAAATTGAGAACAATAATATAAATCTTTATTTTCTTCTTTAATTTCATTATTTTCATATGATTTAAAAATAAAAAATGAATCACCTATATATAATATTCCATTATAACATCTTTCTCTTGATATTAATTCACAATAAAAAAAAATATTTTTCTCAAATATTAATTCTTTTTTTACAAAATTAATTTTTTTTTCTTTAATTGTATTTTTATAATTTTCAAAATATGAATTAGAAATAGGAAAAAAAATATCATCAAAAAATTCCATATCTTGAGTTAAAAATAAAGGCGGTATACCTTTATATGAAAAATTCTTAATTTTTGAAGGATAATTAAAAATTTTTGATTCTTTTTCAGTTTCAAAATGACTATTATAATACATTTTCATTTTATTAAATTTTTCATTATAAAAAAATATATCTTTAAATTCAATACTAAAACTAATACAAAGTAATTCTCTTTTTGGATAATATAAAATATATTGTTTATTACAATGATCATATTTTATTTTATTTATATTTTCTGAAATATAATTATTATTATTATTATTATCATTTATTAATTCATTTTGATTTATTTTTTCTTTATTTGGAATATTTGATAAAGAAGAAGATGAAGTTTTATTTTGATTATTTAATAATGAAGAAGATGAATATTTATAACTATTATTATTAGAATTTGAAATAAAATGTTTAGTAGAAATATCTTCTTCATTATTATTATTTAATTCTTGTTCTATGCATCGATATGCATAAATTTCTTTTTTTGTTATTATTTGAAGTTTACCATATGTATTTAAATTCTCTTCTATTTTTTTTTTTAAATCACAAAAATGTTCTATGTTTCTATTATCACCTGTTATTTTCTTAATCATATTATATAATTCAAACTCAGTATCATTTGGAATATATATTGATTGATCTGTTATTAATTTATTTATATCTTTTAATATTTTTTCACATATTTTATATAAAAAAGTATTTTCTTGTTCTAATAATTTTATTGAATATAATTGATCTTGAATAATAAATTTTCCTAAAAAATATTGACAATAATTAAAATGTTCAAATAAATCTTCTTCACCTTTTTCAAAGTATTTATTTGGAAAATATTTACCTAAATATTTATTAAATTTTTTTATTTTGTTAAATAATTTAATATCTTGAATTGGACTATTATGTTTTATTATAGAAGTTGTTTTAGTATAATCAATTATATAAAAAAGACAATTATTATCTTTAGATAAAGGGTAACAAATTCTTTCTATTTCATTTACAACATTATTTTTATTTTCATTTGATAAAAAAATTGGATATATATAAAAGAAAATATCAATTATTATTTCACAAATAGGTTTTTTAATTACATCATTATTAATAGAAAATGTTGAAAATAACCAAGGTAAATAAATTAATCCTCTTTTTATTAATAATTCACTTAAATTAAATACAATTGTTTTAATTATTTCTTCATCTTTTCCAAAATTCTTTTCATATCCTTTTATTACATATTCAGTTAAAATTAAAGAATGTATTATATTACAATTCCTATTAAATAATGTAATAACTTTTTTTTCTTTAATTTCATTATTTTGTTTTTTATAATTTTTTAATATAATTATAATTTCATTTAATATTTTTGTTGTTAAAGATATATTTTTTGTTTGTACTTTTTTTAAAAATTTAAATATAAAAGGTGATGAATGATAAAATAATATTGTATTAGATAATTCATAAATTGATTTTAATACTTTATTCTCATTTTTTTCTAATTCATATAATAAAAAAGAAGAATAAAAAGAAGAACAAGGTTCATAAATTTCATGAAATATTTTATTAAATAAAATAGTATCAACAGATTTAGATAATAATAATAAAAAATTATTTATTTTATAATATTCTTTTTCTTCTTCAAGTCTTTCAAATGAATTATTAAATAAATCTAAATGTAATTCAGAATTTAAAAAAAGGATTTTATTAATTGATTCTTCTTCAATTTTTAAATCTTCATCTGAAAATTCTTTATTATTTTTTTTTGTTAAATATCTCTTTCCATATTCAATTAAAGCATCAAAAATTAAAGATTTTTTCACATTATCATAAAATTGATTTATATCAATTTCTTCTTTTGTAAAAATATATAAATCAAAATATATTTGTAATAAAAGTAATGTTGTTTTTTTATTAAATTCTATATTTTTATTTCCATAATTTATTATACTTGATAATATAATTAAAATAGTTTCATCATCATTAATTTGTCTTGATAAATTTAATTCAAAAATAATATTCATTAAATAATAAATAATATAAATATTTCCTTTTTCAAATATTTTAGAACATAATTTATTTACTATTTCTCTAAGTGATTTTGGTTCTAAATTGGTTTTACATGAAATTAAAAAATTTTTCATTATATTAATATAAGGAATATTAGTGTTTTCAATTTCATTTTCTATTAAATATGAAAAAGAAAATAATTTTTTTAAAAATTCAATATTTAATAAACCTTCTTTTCTTTGATTTTTTGAAAAAATGTTATTATCAATTATATTAATCATAAAATTAATTGTTTTTAAATCATTTTGTTCATATAAAAATTTATCAAAAAAAAAATAAACAAAATAATTCCTTTCATCAATATAATATTGTAGATTTTTGTCTTTATTAAAATCATCAAATATATAAGATAAAAAATAATAATAAATACGAAATATATTCCTTTGAAAAAATTCTTTATCAATTTTTTTAAATTTTGTAATCTAAAATTTTAATAAAAAAAGTAAATTACTTTTTTAATAGTATAAGTTAATTGATAAAATAATTTTCTTATATCATCAATATGATTTTCAAACACTTCACATCTTGGTAAAATAATTGTAATAAAATCACAAATTATTTTAAAAGAATTATATCTAAAAAATAAAAAAAATATTTTTACATTTTTTGTATTATTTCATTGATATTATTTTGATCTTCTAATGAACTAATATGAACAATTATTTGATAATAATATTCTATAACTAAACACAATATTTTTATTCCATCAAATTCTATAAATTTATTAATTGAATTATTATGATCAATAGTTGTGAAAAAAGAACTAAAATAATCTTCCATAAATATTTCATTTCCTTCATTTAAATCATTATTATTTTTATAAGTAATTATTGATTTTTGTAGATTTTTATTTTTTAAATAGTTTTTTTTTTCTTCAATTAAATAACAAAATTTTTTTTTTATGCCTTTTATTTCTGTATAATCATCATGAAATTCAGTGAAATCAATTTTTTCTATTTTATTATAAAAACTAAATAAATTTGGAGTTAATTTTAATTCAATATTTTTTTGAATATTTAAATATTCTTTTTGATTATCATAACAAAGTTGAAGATAATTATTTAAAATATTTTGAAATACAATTTGTAATTCATTAGATGTATTATTTTGATTTTTTTTTGCATCTTTTCTTTTATTTTTATCCTTTTCATTAGAATTAAGATCTTTTTTAAATAGTAAAAAACTTCCAATAAATCCTTGATAAGTATTTTTTAAAATATAATCATTTGTTTGTATATCTTTTATTTGTTTATCACATCCAATTAAAAATTCAAGTTTACTTATAGGAACTTTATTAAAAATATCTCCTTTCATATTATATATAGACTTATTATCAATTTTTCCTTTTTGAATAATAGTAATAATTTCTTTTGCTGAAAAAGAAATATATATAATATAAGTTTCTCTAGAATTAATTTCTATAGATTGTTTCATTTCTTTTTTTTTTACTATATAAGTCATTAAATATATATTTGAACTATCTTTTTTTTTTGAAATTTTAATTTTAAAATATTCTTCTTTTGGTTTTTCTTGATGAATCATTTTTAAAAGAAAATATTCATTAACTAATTCATTTAAAGGATTAAAATTAAAAGAAAAACAAATGGAAAATTTATCTTTATCAGATAAAGTTTTATTTGGAATAGAAAATCCTGCTGATTCTTCTTCTAAATAAAAGCCTTTTTCAGAATAATTGAACTTTTCATTAATATCAATTTTAAATAATAATTCTAAAGGAAATAAAATTAAAGATAAATCATTGTTAATTTCAGAAAAGCTTTTTTGTTCTATATTTATTAATACTTTTTTTATTATTTTTAAAAATAAAGTTATAAAATTATAATTTAATCTATTTTTATAAATAGAAATATATATATTTTTTACTATTTCACTTATTTTTGTTGACATTGGTAAAATTTCTATAAAATTATAAAAACGAGTTGTTTTTATATCATAATCTGAAAACATTAATTGAGTTGATATTCTTGTATTAATTATTTTTTCATAAAAGAATGTTAAATAATTTAATATTGTTTTTTCTTCATTTTCATTTATTGTTTTATTTGAATAATAAAGTTTTTTATACATTTCAACTGAAATATTTAAAAATAAAAATGATTTAATTGAATTATGAATTATTATATTGTCTAATTTTTTATTATTATATTCAAAAGGGTAAATTGATAATATTAAAAATAGTTTTGATAATATTTCTAAATCATCATAATTAAAAATATTTTCATTATAGAGTTTACAAAATAATCCAATTAAAAATTTTAATTCATCATAACAAGATTTGATAGTTATATGAACTGATTTTGCATTTATATTATTTTTATGTTTATTTATAACATTCCATATAAGAATTGGATAAATTATAAAGAGTTTAAATAATCTTTCTTTATTTATATTTTTGAAAATACATTTGTATATTTCAAAATAATTTAAATACATAATATTAGGGAGATCCATTTGATAAAATAATTCTAAAAAAACAGTGTAAAATATTCCTTCATCTTTAGAAAATTGTATTGCTTTTTTTGTTTCTAAAATAGAAAGAAGATAATTATAAAATTCAAAATCATTTTTTGTTATCTTTTTTTTGATTTTATGAGATATTTTTTTAACATTTGTTGAAATAAAAATTATATCAGACTTTTGCATTTTTCAAATTAATAATACGTCATGATAAATAAAATAATATAATATATATTGAAAAAATAATTAAATTAATTTATAGATTTTCAAAAAAAAAATTTATTATTATTTATATTATAATTTACAGAATTATTTCTTTTTAATTCTTTATTTATCTCATTCATTTTTAATGGAGGAATTATTAATCTTTTTTTAGGATAATTAATTTCTTCTTGATATCTTATTTGATATCTAATAATAATTTTATGATTATGTAAATTATTATTTATATTTCTATTTTTTAATTGTACAATTTGATTATTTAAATTTTCATTTTGTTGACTTTCAATATTAAAATCAGTTAAATTATTATAATTGATATTATTATAACTTTTAAATCTTTTAAAATTTCTTTTATTAAAATTATATTCTTTATTATTTTGATTATTAATATCATTAACATTATTAAAATTATTATTATTATTATTATTAATATTTATTTTATTATATATTTTTTCATTTGAACTACTTATATTTTTTATATTATTTTTCATTGTTGGTGTTTTACTTCTTGAATAATATAATTTTCCATTCCAAATTAATCTACTTTCATTATTATTAAATATTTTTAATGGTTTATTTCTATAATTTATTTTCAGAGGATGTTTTAATTTTTTCTCAAATAAAGTATTTGATTTATTTATAGGACTTTTATTTTTAAAATTTTGGTTTTTTAAAAAATTTTGATTATAATCATCCAAAGTTTTAATTTTTAAATAAGGTTTTTTTTCCCATTTCTTTTTTAAATTAAATTCTTCAACTTTTTTAATAACAATTTTTTTTTCTTTTAATTTTACTATTTTATTTTCAATTTCTTTTGCACTTAATCTTCTTTTTTCTGAAAATTGTAAACAACCTTTTATAATATTTGAAATATCAATTGAATAATAATTTGGAATTTGTTCATATTCATTTTTAATAATATAAGAATACATTTTATTTAAATCTTCAATAAATTTTCTTTTCATTTTTTTTAAACAACACATTTCATAAATTAAAAGACCAAAATACCAAATATCACTTTTTTCAGTAAAGATAACTTTTTCATTTATTAATTCAGGAGAAACAATTGGATTATCATTATTATTTATTGATTCATCATGAGAAATAATATCATTAAAAGGATTTAATCTTAAATTATTTTCCTTATCAATATAAATATTAATTGAATTTAAATTATTATTATAAATATTTATAGTATGTAATTGATTTAAGGCATGAGAAATTTGAAAAATATATTTTATTATATTTTCTTCTGAAATATTTCTATTTATATCAGAATGTTTCATTATAATATTATTATATAATGTATCTGTATAATAATCTGTAATTAAAATAAATGAATTTGATATTTTATCAATAAATGAATCTCTATAATAAACTATATAATTTGATTTTAATGATGCTATTTTATTTATTTTATTTGCTATTGTATCAAATTTTTTTGATGATATTAATTTACCCCAATAATCATTTAATTTAAATTGATACATCATATATATTTGATTATCTAATATTCTTTTAACTTTATAAATTGAAAAATTATTATTTATGTCTTCTGAACTTTTTACTTTTAATATTTGAAAATCTTGCATTTTTGAAATACATTCTTCATTTTTAATCATTTAAAATAATTATTTGTGTTTAAAAATTTAATTTGAAATATTTATTTTAAAAATTATATTTTTTCAATTCTTATTAATATAAATACAATGGAATATTATCATTACTGTTAAATTCAACTGATGTAAAAAAAATTTCAAACATTTTATATTAACTATACTATATTATCTAAAGATAATAAATTAATAGAATAAACTATTTTTAAATAAAAATATATCAAAAAATAATAATATAATATACAATTTTCAAACATTCATTTTTAATTAAAAAAAAAAAATAAATATGTAAAAATCAAATTAAATATGCTTAAATCTTCATAAAAAAAAATAAAAAAATTAACCAAAAAAAAAAATAAAAAATAAAAAAAAAAAAAAAAAACAACCATCTTAAAAAACCCAAAAAA
>JAEEGK010016469.1_pt1 | contig 16245 bp, 10 predicted proteins | sample 8958771 | NCBI WGS metagenome assembly JAEEGK01 (sample SAMN16246547, study PRJNA631951) | gut metagenome | biome: gut microbiome; feature: rumen; material: SC-attached | host: Bos | place: Iran: Karaj | collected 2018-10
CCAATAAAAATTATTAGTATTATTATAATTATTAATAAAAAAACTATTAAAAATAAAAAAAAAATAAACATTTTAAAAAAATAATTACAAAAAAAAAAAATTAAATTTTATTATTAATTTGTTGCATAATTTCCATAATAGGAATTTTTCTTTCATTTTCTTCATTATTAATATTCGTATTATTATTACTTTCAATAACATTACATTCATCAATTAAATAAGTTTTTTCAGTCTTTTCAAAATCAATTTCATCTAAAATATTTTCATAATTTTTTTCATCTTCTTTATTAATATTAAAATTCTTATTAATTTCAATTCCTTCAATGTTATTATTAAAATCAATGTTTTCAAATTGACATTGAGTTTTATTATTTTCATTATTATTCATATTTTTTTCATTATCAAAATTTTTTTGTTGAGCAAAAATGTTTAATTTTACAATTTTTGTGTTTAAATTACTATTTTCAAATGAAATGCTATTAATTTCATTTTTATCATTTTTTTCTTTTGAATTTAATAAATTTTTATAAAATTCGCTATTGTAAGAAGAAAATAAAATTGAATCACATTTTTTAATTTCATTATTATAAATTTCGTTTGTGTTGTTTGAGCCAAATTCTTTAATAATTTCATTATTATTGTCTAATTGTGAAATGTCAATCATTTTTTCGAAATTTGAATTTTTTTCTTCTTCTTCGAAATTTAAATCATTTGAAATGTTTTTATTTTCAAATAAAGCAAAATTGTTTAAATTTATTTTTTTCTTTTGCTGATCAACACTTTGAGTGTGCTTAAAAATTTCAGTAATTTCTCGAATTTCTTTGTTTAATATTCCAAAAATTTTACTGTAATCAAGAGGATTTTTTATTTTATTATTTTTCAAATTATTATTATTATTATTAATTTTATTATTATTATTATTTATTTTATTTGTGTTTTTTTCTAATTTATTTTTTGTATTTTCTTTTGATTTGTAATTTGTAATATAATTTTTTTCTAATGTTTTATTAATATTATTATTATTTATATTTTTATTTATTTTGCTATTTGTATTTTTTGATTGAACATTTTTTAACAAAAAATTTTTTTTATTTTTAAATTTTTTATTAATCACATTCGCATTAATTTGAATATTTTTAATTCGATTTGAATTATTTTTACTATTATTATTAGAAATTTCATAATTACTATTACTTTGATTATTTTTATTATTATTATTTTCTTTTTTCTTTTTATTATTAACTTTTTCTAAATAATTATTCAAATTCGAATTTAAAATATTATTAAATTCATTTTTTTCATGCGAAATTTTATTAATATTTTTCATAATATTTTTATTATCTTTTAATGTATTTCCCATAGTTAAATTTTTCACTTTTTTATTATTAAAAAAATTATTTTTTTTCTTAAAATTACTATTCAATCTATTCATGCTATTAATTAATCCTCCGCTATTTAAAGCACTATGAAAATTTCTTTCCTTTTTTTTTTCAGTTGCATTAGAATTATTAATGTTCGTAATGTTAATTTGATTACATGAAGATGTAATAATTTTTTTACTATTTTTTTGTTTGTTATTATTATTATTTTTATTATTATTTTTATTATTCAATTGATTTAAAAAATCATTTTGATGATTGAGAGAAATGTTTAAATTATTTTTATTATTATTTTTATTATTTTTATTTTTAATGTTGATTTGATTAAAATACGCAATTGAATTTGAATTTAAAAAAGAATTTTTTTTATTTATTTTTAATATTTTATTTGAATTTTGAATCATTTTATGAACTTTATTATTTCTTTTTGGAGAAGGTTTTAACATTATTTTTTATTAAGAAAATTTAATTAATTTATTTATAAAAAAAATAAATAAAATTATTTAAGAATCTTTATTTCTTTTTTTATTCAAAAATTCATTATTAAAATTTTCACCAATTTTCATTTCATCAAATTTCAATTCGTTTTTTACATTCATTTCAATGAAATCATCAGTTTTCGGCAGCGGAATTTCATTTTTTTCACACATTTTCGGTTCAACTTTAAAATATTCGTGATTAATCGCATTTTCAATATTGATTCTTTTATTAGGATCCAATTCTAACATTTTAATTAATAAATCAATCGTAGTTTCATCTAAACCTTTATTTTTAAGTTCTTCGTCAAGAATGAATTTAAATTCATCAATTTTATCATTGAATTTATTTTTTATGTTACTGAACGATTTCAAATTCGTTAAATACGAATTCGGCTGCGGCCATCCACATTTCAAGAATATTTTTTCTATTTGCTCAGACTCATTTCTTCCTTTAAATAAAGCAATTTCGCCCGTTAATAATTCAGCAAAAACACATCCAATCGACCAAATGTCAATTTTAAAATCATATAAAGTATCATCTAATAACAATTCCGGTGCTTTGTACCATAAAGTAACAACACCGGGCGTTAAATGTTTTTTATAATAATTATTAACAATTCTAGCCAAACCAAAATCGCCAATTTTAACTTCTCTTTTTTTATTAATCAAAATATTCGCACATTTAATGTCTCTATGAACAATACTTTTTTCATGCAAATATTTCATTCCCTGCAAAATTTGATTCATAATACATTTCACATGTTCCGCTTTGAACTTAATTTTATGCTCCGTAATCAACCTCAAAAAATCAAAATCCATGTATTCAAAAACCAAATAAGTTTCATTATTCGGCGAAACAACAATTTCATTTAAAGATAAAATATTTTTATGATTTAATTGCTTCATTAAAATAATTTCGCGCATTGCAGTGATTGGAAAACCTTCTTTTTTGTTTTTTTCTTCATTGAATTTTATTTGTTTTAAAGCAACTAATTTGTTCGTGTTCTTTATTTTCGATTTGAAAACTTTCCCAAAAGCGCCGCTGCCTTTGTCAACGATTTTTTCGTATTTTGAAGTGTCATTACATTTCCATTCTTTCATTGACTCGCGAATTGAAGTTTCTTTCACTGAAGGAAAAGTTAAATAAACTGAATCGGCCATTTTTTTTAATAAATATTTAAATATTAATTTTATTCTATTAATTTAGGAAAATATTCATAATCGATTATGTTTGAATGTTTTTTTTTTTTGCTTAAAAAATTTAATTTTAAAATTGTGGTTAATAATAATAAAATTATTAGTAATAAAAATATTATTATTAATAATTTAATGTTAAATTTATTTTTTTTTTTAGTGTTTTTTAATGAAATTGTGATTATTTTTCGTTCTTGTTCGAATGTTAATAAATATTTTTCAAAGAAAATTCTGCCGAAAATAATTTCGTGTCCAAATTCGATTTTTTCATTGAAAATTATTAAAAAAAAATAATAATTTTCGATTTTTTTAAACAAATCTTTAAAATTAAATTCAAATGTGAAATTAAATGATTTTTGATTAAAAAAAATCGTTTTAAAATCATTTAAATTCACATCATTTTTACAATAATAAAATCCAAATTTTTCTTTTCGTTCATGAAAACATTTTTTTTCTTCAATTAAAACATTAAAAAAAGTTTTATTTACAAATTCTTGAATGTTTTTTGTTCCAATCAAACCTTCAACATTAATATTAAATTTACAAATTTTGTTACTTTCAATTAATTTTTCGCTGAATATTTTATCAATTTTTATTTGCCATTCAAAATTAAAATTATGAATTTCTAAATTCGAAATTAAAAATTCATTTTTATTATAAAAATCATAAATTTCATAAGGAAATTTTCCAATTATTAAAACATTATTTTTTAAATCAAAAGTTGCACATTTTTTTTCAATTATTTTTTTCTCTTTTAAAATTTCAATAAAACTATTTTTTCCTGGTTTAAAACCTAAAATGCTATTGCAATTTTCATTAAAATATTTTTCTTTTTTTTGTTCATTAATTAAATATAAAAAATTCAAATTTTTTATTTTTTTTTTGCTTGAAAAATAAAAAGTTTCTGTTGAATTTAAAGCCCATTCAAAATATTTTGAATTAAAAAATCTTTCTTCTTTGAAATTATTCAAACTTTTAAATGAAGATGATTTTTTATGATTGTAAAACGAAGATTTTTTTATGTAAAATCCACTGTCATTAAATAAAATGTAAGAAAAAATTTTTTGCTTTGGCGTTCCTAAATTAATTTCAGTGTAAAATTCTTGATTTAAAAAATTATAAATAAAATCATTGTTAAATGAAGTTTTGTTTAATTTTAAAGGTAAAAAAATTTGAGAAATAATTTTTTTTAATAGAAAAAATAATAAAAATTTAAACATTTTTTTAATAATAATTTTTATTAAAATTATTAAAAATAAATTTTAATTTATTTTTGATTTTTAATATTTATTTTTATTAATTATTTATTTTAAATGAAAAGACAAAATCCATTAATTTCAAACAATCAAAAAAAAAAATTAAGTCCAAAATTTTTTGAAAACATTTTGAATTTAGAAATGGAATTAACAAACAATTTTAACATCAAAAATTTAACTGATTTAATTTCACTCTACAGCGAAGCAATCGAATACTACGAAACATTCGATTTACTAAGTTCAAAAACATACCAAAATCGAATGGACATGTTATTAAGCGACCCAGAAACATTAAAAAGATTAATTTCAATGCGAAACGCAGAAAAAAAATTAGAAGAACAAAAAAAAAATAATGAAAATAATAATAATATTAATAATAATAATAATAATAATAACATTAATAATAATAATATAAATGTAATAAAAAACAATGAAAAAAACTCTTCAGAAAAGAAATTAAAAGATCGAGCAGCTACAATGCAATTTCATAGAATAAAAACTCAAATTAAAATATTTAAAGATTATAGATTAGATGAAATCGACCAAAAATTCAACACAATTTTAAAAAGCGCAAAAGAAGGAAAATCAGCCAAAGATTTATTAAATAAAGAAATTGATAAACAAAATGAAAGATGGAGAAAAAAATTAGAAAATAAACGTGTAAAATTTCAATTCAAAAGTGACATGGCTTCACCAAAACATTCAAGTAAAAATTTATCGAAAATCAATAAAAAAAATCTTACACCTTATTTATTAAATAGTAGAACGAGTATTTTTTCTAAAAAAATTAATAACATGCTTAAATCAGACGCAGTCAGCGAATTTAGTTATAGAGACCAACCCGATTCCAAATCTTATGCGGAATTTGACCAAAAAGATGAAGAACAAAAAATGGAATTTATGAATAATAAAGAGTTAAATCTTAATATTAAAAAAGTAATTCAGGATGATAAAGAAAGAATTAAAGATAATAATCAAGAAGATGATAAAGAAGATGATAAAGAAAGAATTAAAGAAGAAAATAAAGAAGAAAATAAAGATAATAAAGAAGATAATAAAGAAGATAATAAAGAAGAAAATAAAGAAGAAAATAAAGAAGATAATAAAGAAGATAATAAAGAAGATAATAAAGAAAATGATAAAGAAGAAAATAAAGAAGAAAATGAAGATAACAAAGAAGAAAATAAAATAGATAATAAAGATGAAAATAAAGAAGAAAATGAAGATAACAAAGAAGAGCCAAGATATTCAACAAGAAACGAAGAGGAAAATGAAAATAAAATCTTAATCCAAAAAGAACTAAAAATGAAAATCGATGAAAAACTAAACACTTTAAACAAAACATTATTAAACAAAAACAATACCCAAACCAACAGTGAAGATGACGATATAATAAAAGAAGAAGAAGAGGAAATAAACATCGATGAAATTCCTTCAAAATTTCAATACACATATTTTATGATAGAAGAAAAAATAATAAATTACATGGACGAATTTAACGAACATTTTTATCAAGAAGTTTTTGGAAATTTTTTTAACAAATTAAAAAGATTAATAGACGAAAAATATAATAAATACATAGAAATAACAACAGAATATCACAGTCAAATAAAAGAAAACGAATATTTATTAGACAATCCAGATTTAAAACAAGAAGAAATTGATGAAATTAACAATACAATCGAATCTTTAAAAGAAGAACAACAACATGAAATTGATAGAATAGATGATCAATACAATAGTTTAATTTCAAATAAAATAAACGAATTTAAATTCGGTGCTTTTAAAAACGATGTTTCAGTTAATTTAATTCAAGAAAAATTAATTTTAGAAATTTATAAATTAATAAATGATGCTTTAATTAAATAAATATTATAATTAGATTTTATTATTTATATAATTAAATATTTTTATATAAATTTTATTATTTTTTTTCAAAAATATCTAAAAATGATTTGTCTGTAATATTCGCTGTTAATAAATTCATTACTGAATATTTAACTCTCGTTTCATATTGATGAATTCCATATTCTTTTAATAATTGAATGTAATATTTAACTTTTTCTTCTTTTTCAATTTTTTCTTTTTCTTCATTATCAATATTAATATTATTCGAATAATAATTAAAAATAATATAAATAAAAGTTCTTTTTAATTCCTCTTCATTTAAAATTGTAAGACATTTTTTTAAACTTTCGTTTAATTTTTCTTCATTGTCCATATTAATAATATAAACTAATAATTTTATGTTAATTGTTTGGTAATAAATGTTCCAAAATTTCTGAGAAAGATAGTCACCACCTAAATCCCAAACATCGTAATTATTATTAAGTAATTTAATAGTTGCAAAATTATAACCTAAAGTTGGTTCATATTGAATGTCTTCTTTTAAGTTCTTTGAAATGTCTACTAATTTTTTTAAAAATGTTGTTTTTCCCGATTGTTCTAAACCTAAAATTACTATTTGATTACTATTTTCAGAACTATTTCCATTTCCCATTAATTTTTATTTAATATTTAATAATATTTCAATTTAATAATAATTAATTAAATATTTAAGAAATTATTATTGAAAATATTATTAATTTTTTCAATTTTTAATATAAAAATTGAATGTCAAAAAGATTTAGAACAAAAGAACAAATTAATTTTTATTCAAAAACATTTGATTTAATAAATTATAAATGTAAAAATATAAAAATTTTCGATTCTTTAATAACATTAAAAATCGAACATTTAGAAAATGAATATGAATTAAATATTCAAAATTATAAATTTGGAATTATTAATATTTCTTTTGATTTAATAGATAAAACAATAAAATATAAAAATCCAGTTGATATTGGAAATTTATTACAAAAAAAATCATTTGATTCAATAGAAAATTTAAGCGATAAAATAATTTTAATTTCATCAGATGAAAAAGAAAATAATAATAATTTAAATAAATACAAATTAATAATTTATTACAACAATTTTTTAATAGAATATTTTATTAATAACAATCTTTTATTAACATTTAATTCAAAAAATCGCTTAAATTTATTAAATATAAAAAAAGATAATTTAAATTCAAACGTTTTTGATTTCGAATTCAAAAACATAAAAAAAATTTTTGGAATTCCAGAACGCTCAAGTTCATTTTTTTTAGAAGATGATACATATCGATTATTTAATTGCGACCATCCCGATCAAATTCCATATGAAAATCAATGCACATATGGTTCAATTCCAATTTTATATGGAATAAATAAAAATTACATTATTTCTTTATTCAACCACAATTTTTCCGATCAATTTATAACAATAAAAACTTCAGAAAATAATAAAAATTTTCTTTGGATTTCCGAAGGAGGAATAATAAATATATTTTTATTCAGTGACTCTAATTATTTAAGAAACTTCCAAAAATTTTCTTTCATTTCCGGCTTCAGTCCAATGCCACCTTTATGGGCTTTCGGCTATCATCATTGTCGATGGGGCTTTAAAAACGACGAAGACATAAACGAAGTAATATCAAATTTCGATAAATTTAAAATTCCTTTTGATTGTTTTTGGTTAGACATTGATCACACAGAAGATAAAAAATATTTTACATGGGACAAAAAAAATTTTGGAAAAATAAAAGAATTTTTAACAAAAATCAAAGAAAAAAATCGATTTTTCGTTACAATTATCGACCCACATATAAAAAAAGACGAAGAAAATTATAAAATATGTAAAACATTATTAAAAAATAATTGTTTAGTAAAAATGGATAATAACGAAGGAAAATTAATAAATTATGTTGGTTTTTGTTGGCCAGGAAATTCATATTACGGAGATTTTATAAATTATGATTTATTACTAAAAAATTATTCACAATTTTTTAAAGAAGAAGATTATTTTTTAGGATTCGATAATTTTGGCACATGGGTCGACATGAATGAACCATCAGTTTTTTACGATAATAATAACATATACGATTATAGTATGCCCCCCGAAAATAAACATTTCGATGGAGAAAAAATAGTAAATCACAATGAAATTCATAATATTTACGGATATTTTTATCAAAAAGTAATTTATAACTCAATAAAATCCCGATTTGAACATAAAAAATTAAATATACGTCCTTTCACTTTATCGAGAAGTTTCTACGCAGGAAGTCAAAAAAACGGCTGGATTTGGACGGGAGATCAAAAAGCAACAATAGAATTTATGAATTTGAGTATGGAAACTAATTTAATAAATAGTTTATGTGGAATTTCAGGTTGCGGAACATATGTAAGTGGGTTCATTAACAATCCAACCGATGAATTAATTCAAGCATGGTTTAATTTAGGATGTTTATATATTTTTTTTAGATGCCACTCCGCGTGGGACACAATCAGAAGAGAACCATGGTTATTTAAAAAAGATACTATGAATTCTATTGTAGATAGTATTAAATTTAGGTATAATTTAATATTGTTTTTTTATACGAAATTTTTTGAATATACGAAAAATGGAATTCCAATTTTAAAACCAATTTTTGTGATTTTTAGGGAATTTTTTGAAGAGTTTGTTAAAGATAATAAACAAAGAATTTTTGTGATAGGAAATGAATTGATTGTAATTAATCATTATTATTTAAATGATGAAATTGTTGAGATTTTGAATAAAATTAAATCGCCTTTTTTATATGATATTTTTAATGGGGAAATTAAAAATGGGAAATTTAAAATTGATAAAAAATTACTTACTGAAAAAGTTGTTATAAGCGGAAATATTTTGCCTTGGAATGAAAAAATTGAATGTTGTTCTTTTAATGTTTTGAGAAGTTCTTTAAGTATTAAATTTTATTTAGATGAAAATAAATTTGCGAAAGGATTTGTTTATTTTGATGATGGAATTTCGGAAAAAAATGAAGGAAATTTTTTGTATATTGAAATTATTTTTAATAATGGAAAAATTAATTGCATAAATAAAAATAGTGAATATGATAAAAAATTTGAAGATTTTATATCTATTTATAATAAATTTGAAATTTTTGGGTTTAAAAATGTGCAAAAATGTGTTTTAAATAATAAAAACGAAATTAATGTTGAATATAAACAAGAAAATAATTTGATTATTATTAATTTAGAAAATTTGAATATAAAATTAAATAATAATATTGAAATAATATTAGAATAAAATAATAAATAATTTTTAATCAATAAATTTAATTTTCATAAATTAAAAATTTAAGAAATAAATTTTTTAATTTCATTTTTTCAAATTATAAATTATTTATAATATTTATAATTAATTAAAATATTAATTAAATATTTACAAAATTTAAATAAATTCAATTTTTTTTATTAATTAAATCTGATTTATTTATAATCATTTCTTTTCTTAATACATTAATCATATCATTAATCATTAAATTTTTTTTTTCAATTAAAGAATTATCAAAATATTTTAAAAATTTTAAGTGTTTTTTATATAAAAACTTATTTTTATTTTTTTTATTTATTTGAATTTGATTTTCAATATTATCATCTTCATCTTTTTTTACAATATTCAATCCAATTAAATTTTCATTTTTATTTTCAATTTCATTTTTTTCACAAATTCTACACAAAATTTCTTCATTTTCATCATTGAATTTTTTATAAACACATTTTTCATGCAAAACATGTTTACAATTAAACAAAAAAATTTTTTCATTACAATCTAAATTTGAATTAAATTTTTTATTACATTCATCACATTTATTAATTAAAAATTCATTTCCAGAAACAATTTTTTTTTTAAACAAACTAAAATTTTCCGAAACGCAATTAATTAAAATTTTCCTTCCAATATTTAAAATAATTTGTTGATTTCCATACGAATTAATCATATGAATAATAATATTTTTAAATTCTTTCATTCCAGCTTTACTATATTTTTCTAAAATTATATTTTTTAATGTTTTTATATTAACATTCGAACACATTTTATCTAATAAATTTTGAATATTATTAAGAATTTTATTGTCTAAATAAATTAAATTTTTATTATTTTCTTCATTATTAATTTGAGATATTTTTAAATTAAAATCATATAATTTATCTAATAAAATAAAACCCAAATCATCTTCATCTAAATTTTTATAATTCGATGAATAACAAATTTCAACACATGAATTAAAAATTTCATTTAAAAAATTAGTTTCTTCTAAATTAAAATTTTTTTTTAAAATTTTTTCAATTAAATTATTAAATTCAGTTTCTAATTCTTTAATACATATTTTTAATGCTTCTGTGTTTTCGCCTATGTTTTTATATAAAAAAATCGCAGCGTCATTCACATTATTATCTAAACAATATTGAATACAATCTTCGTAAGGATACAAATCGAAATTTTTAAGCGCAGGTAAAACTTCATTTTTATAATTTAATTGACATAATAATTTAATGTGTGTTTTTAATATAAAAATTATCATTTCATTAAAATTTTCATCGTTGTTATTATCAATAAATAAATCATTGTCTTTATTATAAATTTCTATTATGTCATTAACTAAAATTTTAATGTATTCTAATAAAATTTTTGAATTGTTTCTTTCCATTTTTTTAATTAATTCGATTTTTTCGGAATAGAAAAATTTATCAATTAAAAGTTTAAATTTTTCTATATTAAAATTCGCTATTTCACATGATTTTAAAAATATTAAATTTTTTAATTCTTCGAAATTTTCAAAATCTTCTTGTTTTAATTTTAATAATTTTTCATTTAACCAATCAAAAATTAAATTTGAAGAATTTTCTATTTTTCCGTTTAATAATAATTCTAAACATTCTTTGTAATTTTTTACTTTTTCATATAATAATAATTTTACTTTATAAAAAATTGTTTCTTCAACTACTAAAATAATATTTAAATAATCTCCATTTTTTAAAATATTTTCTGATTTATTAATTAATTCTATTAAATCATTTGAAATTTCATCAATTTCTTTATTATTATTTTTATTAAAAAATTCATAATTTTTAAGAATAAAAACTAAAGAATTAATAATTAAATTTTTATCATCATAATTTACAAATTTTCCCGATTTCGCAATAAAAATAAACAAATTCATTAAAACAAAATTATCATTATTATCTTTTAATTTATAATAAATATAATTAATTAAAGAAACTGGTTTAATATCCGAAATTTTAAACTTTTCATCAGAAAATTTAATAACATTTTTTTTCATTAAATTTTCATCATTATTCGCATCTAAAATAAAATTATAAGTATTTTCAACAGAATAAATATTTTTTAATAAAATAAAATAATTTTTAGCATCAAATTTTACTAATTCTCGCATAATTTCTTTATCAATTAACCAAAAATTAATATTAATAACTAAATTTTTAAATTCATTTTCATCTATTTTTTCAAAATTCGGATATTTTCTACCAGACAAACATAAATTAATAAACCATAATAATTTATGACCATAAAATTGTTTGCTTGTTTTAATTTCATCCAAAGATTTTTTTTTTGATTTTATTAATTCTTTATAATTATATTCATTATTATTATTAAATTCAACAATTTCAATTCCTTTCAAAAATCTTTCAAATAATAAATTAATTGGCTCAAAATAATTTTTATTTTTTCCGTTTGTGTAAATGTAAATTAAAGGATTTATTAATTTTAAACCTTTACATTTTTCTATTATAATTTCATTATCAACACATGAAATGTTTAAATGAATTAATAAATTATTTAAATTCTCTGTTTTCATTTTTTTATCAAAAAAATCAATTATCATTAAAACATTTTCTTCTTTTAAAATATAATCTTTCATTTTATCATTTATTATAAACGGTTCTAATTCCATTAAAAATAATTTTCCATAATTTTTCGTTTCAAAAATTAAATAAATTCTATTTAAAAGTTCTTCAATTGCTTCTATATTTATACAACATTCAATACAAACATTAATTATTTTTTTAATTCCTTTATCTTCATTATCATTATTTAATAAAACACTATCTGAAGAATTTAAATTTTTTTTTCCAATTTCAGAAACAATAAAATTATTAATATTTTCTTTTAAATAATCGCCAATTAATTTTTTTCTTTCTTCTTCATTCACAGGCAAATCAATTAAACCAGAAATTTTCCCCTGAAAAATTTGAATTCCCAAAGAAAAAAAATCTAACCAATTTTTATTTTTTAATGAATAATTTAACAAACTTTTCCATTTAACTAAATTACAATTATATATATGATCTCTTCCCAACAAAAATAAAGTACCATTATTTTCTAAAATTGAATAATTATAAGTTTGTTTAATTGAATCATCTAAAGCCATTAAAATAGTTTGATTTTTAATAGAAGGATCAATTAATTTTCCTTTGTCAATTAAAGCTAAATCATTATCAACAGGAACAATTGGATCATAATTTTTATTTAAATTTATGCCACCTAAATTAAAATTCCTTGAATTCACAACTTTTAATATATTATCATTATCTACAAAATATATAATACTATTATCTAAAAATCCAACTTTATTTATATTATTATTGCTAATATAATTTCCTAATAAAACAGGTTTTGAATAAGTTCCTTCTAAAACAGGAATCATAAAAGCATAAATAACTTTTTCCCAAGAAATTAATAATAAAATTTCTTCTTGATTATTGATTTTATCATTATTGTATTTATTTGAAGGAGGAATTCCCAATCCAATTGCAACATCAGGAACATAATAATGTTGTTTTATATAATTTGGACGTTTGAAAAAAAATAAATCTGAAAAAACAGGTTCAATTAAATAAATTCTAATATCAAATAAAGAGGCAAAAATTATTCCTTTTCCTATTCTTTTTAAATTTGGAATTGATTTATAAACTTTTTCAGTGAATTTTATATTTTTTATTAAAAAAGTTGGAATTTGTGGATTTGTAAAAAAAATTTCAGATTTTGATATCTTAAAATTACCAAAAAAATTAACTGTTATTTTAGTATCAAAAACGTTTCCTTCTGAATCACTTGAATAAAAATATAATGAACTATTATTTTCTCGTTTATAAATTTTTATATCTAAAATACTATTTGGTTTATTTGAATTTGATTTAAAATGAATAGTTTCATCAGCAAATTTATTTTTAGTTTTTTCTATATCGAATAAAGCAATTCCTCCATTTTTATAGCCAACTATTAAATAATCTTTTTCGTCTGTCACATCTAAACAATAAACATCATGATTTGAATTTATTTTTTTTAAAGGATAAATAAAAGTTTTTTCTAATTTTTTTGTTTTTAAAGAATAAAATGAAACATTTCCTGCTTTATCGCCTATTATTAATACAGATCCTATTGATAAAGCAGCTGTTATTCCATCTTTGTTACTATAAATTAAATTACCTAAATCATTTTCAGTGTTAATTTCAATCACATTATAATTTAATTTTGATGTTTTTAAATAATTTGATAATACAAAATTTTCACTTTCGTTGTTTTCTTTTATTTTTAAATAATCATTTTCTATAAAATTAATAAATTCTAAAGGATTTTGACATTCAGGAATTAAATTTTCTATTTTGTTGATTGAATTATTTTCATTTTCATTTTCTGGGAAATTTGAATTATTATTATTTAAATTATGATTATTAATTAAATTATTATCGTTAATAAAACCATTTATAACTTTCATTTCTTCTATTGTTTTAGAAACTGAATTTTCTGAAGGATTAAAATTTTCATTTAATTCACTTTTTTGAAAATCATTTAAAATATGATCAAGCAATTCATCTGACATAAAAATAAAAATAAATAATTAATAAAAAAATAATAAATTAAATTAATAAATTATTTAAATTTATATAAAAAACATTTGAAAAAAATTTATTTACAATTTAAAAATTATCTTTTTTAAATAATTGAAAAGGTTTTAAATCACTAAAAATTCCCTTATTAAAACTTTTATTTCTATTTAAATTATTTTTTTTATAACTAAGCAATTTTTTTTGTTGAGTTGAAGAGCATTTTTTAATATAATCAACTAAATTATTATTTTTATTTATTGGAAACAATAATTTATTTTTAATAATATTATTTTTAAATTTTTGAGTGTAAGAAATTGGAGGATTAATAAAAATTTTTTTATAATAAGGAGATTTTTCTAATTCATTTGAGATTGTTTTTATATTAAATTGAATATTTTTTTCTTTGCTTGGCGATAATGATTTTACTCTTTGATATTCATTTAAAATAAAAAAATTATTTTTTCTTTTATTATTATTATTAAAAATATTTAAATTTGAATTATTATTTTTATTTGTTAACTCATTATTTAATTTAAGAAAAGTATTATTAAATATAAAATTATTTTTTTCTAAATTATTATTCAATAAAAATAAATTTTTTTTATTATTTTTTGATTTGTAAATATTTTTTGTACTTGAATAATTTTTTCTATTTAAATAATTTTTAATAAATATATTTTCATTTAAAATTGATTCCATAATAAAAATAAATAAAAAATAATTAATTTTGAAAATTAATTTTTTATATTTAATCAAAATATATTTAATTATATAAATTAAATGGAGGTAAACCGAATTAATAAAAAAGATTATTTAATAAAATTAATTTTAATTAATCGAGCAGAATCTATAAATAAAATTATAAATATATTTAAAAGTAAAATTTTTTATTTATTTTATAGAAAATTTTTGCATGAGAAAAATAAAAAAATTCATTTTAATTCAAAATATTTTAAAAATTAGAAAAGAAGCTATTAAAAAAATTATAAATAATATCCGACATTTTATAAAATATAAAAGAGATTATAATAAAAATATTACAAAAACTCAAAAATTAATTAAAAAAATAAAAGATCATTATTCAATTTCACCTACTTATAATAATATGACTAAAATATCAATTAAAATTTATTGTGACCCAAAAAACACCAAAAAATTTGAAATTGTTCCTTTGAATTTTTGCCCAATTAGAAAACGATTTGTTTTTGACATTCCTAAAAAAAAATTCTTTTTAAAATCAAATAAAACATTACGATTTAATTTTATTGCTAACGATCAAATTATTGTAGATAATAGTTTTTATTCTTGTAATATTAATAATATTTTTGTAAATGAAATTAATTTTATAGATATTGATAATAAAATAAAAAAATTAAATGAAACGATTTATAATTTTAAAAAAAAATTAAATATGAAAAAAAAATATTTAAAACCAATTAAAATTTTAAAATTAAATGAAGATTCAGATGAAACTTTGAATAAAACAAATGATGAATATGATAGTGATAATAGTAGTAATGAAGAAATTTTTTCATTAAATAATTCTAAAACTATGACACCAAATATTAAATTATTAAAAAGTTATTCAAAAAAAAATACAAATTCACCTTTATTTTTTAATAATTTTTCTGATACTTTATCACCAAATCCACATTATAAAAGTAAAATTAAATCAAGCACAGAATTATTTAATTTTCCTTGTAAATCAATATTAAAATCACGTAGCAATAGAAACTCATTTAAAACTACTAAATGTAGAAGAAAAGTTAGTTTTGGTAGTGTTGAATTTGCATATTAAGTATTTTTAATTTTTTAAATTTCTAATAATTTGTAAGATTTATAAATAATTAAAAAAGTATTATTATTCGATTTTCTAAAATTTAAAATAGAATATAGTATTATTAAAATTATTATTTTAAAGGTATAAATATAATTTCATAATAATTAATTTATATATATTTAAATATATTTTTATTAAATTTTTAATTTTAAATAAATATAGGTTTAAATATTTAAAATATTAATGAAATAAAAATATTAATAATTTAATATAATTTATTAATATTAATTATAATTTTTAATTATTTTTTTAATATATTAAAAAATAATAAATTAAAAATGAAATAATGAAATAATTATAAAATAAAATGGGGATTGGGGATTGGGGATTGGG
>JAEEGK010016471.1_pt1 | contig 16242 bp, 17 predicted proteins | sample 8958771 | NCBI WGS metagenome assembly JAEEGK01 (sample SAMN16246547, study PRJNA631951) | gut metagenome | biome: gut microbiome; feature: rumen; material: SC-attached | host: Bos | place: Iran: Karaj | collected 2018-10
CCCCAGGCTCTCCGCGATGTCAGCCTGGCGTAAGTTCCGGGAGTGGTTGGATTTCAATCCACGCCTCCGCAGTCTTCTCAGTCTCTCTCGCCGCACCTACACGCCGGCGGAAGTTCAGTTGATCTACGCCGAAATCGGCGAGCCGTGACCTGGCATTGGGGTCTGGTCTCGATGATTGTGTCCGCAGGACCTGGCAGCGGGCCCTGACCCCAGTGCCGGGACGCCCCTTGTTTAAGTGCCTTTTAATCTCAAATAAGTGCCATCCCAAAATGTTAATAGAGACTCTTGCTGTTCAGCGGGAGCCTCTTTTTATGTGTGTGTCGACATTTCGACAATTCGACATTTCATAAATTCAAATCGACAAATATAGTAATTAGAATTATGTAATATAATATATATAATATATTATATATATTATATTATATAATTTATTAGTTGATGATTATTCAATTGTCCCCTTCACCCAATAATTACCATTAAAAACCACCAATTGTCGAATTGTCGAATTGTCGACAATCCAGGCTAACAAGAAAAAAAGCCCGCCGTTGCAGGCCAATTATTATATAACCTTAAATCATAATACTATGAAAAACAAACGGACCGTCATCACGACGGAGAACACTATCTGATATTGTTCAGCAGTTACGAATCCACAAACTTTTTCTAAGAAAATCCGGGTAAATTTTTGTTTTTTAAGAAAATAGCCTTACCTTTGCGCTTTAGATACTCAAAACGCAAAACGACAATAACAGAAAATAATATTGAAAATTGAATTATGGAATTGAATACGTACAATGAATTTTGCGAAACGATAGAGCAAAATGCGATTTGGTTGCATGATGCCTTCTTTGTTCGATTAACGCCTGAGACATTGGATATAATATCCCAATACCAAAATGAGACAACACCAGAATCCTTTAAGGACAAATGGGGTAAAAAGATTGGTGAAGTTGTTTTCCTATATGATTATAAGAAAAACGAGATGAGACTGACAGATCCGGTTTCATTGAGTAGTTTGCCTTATTGCCAAAAAAAGGATGTTGATCTAAGGCTTGTCGAAAAGGATTCTTTAACTCGGATAGCTGCTAGGAAATTCGCTCAGTACCTCTTTAATGGTCATAGTCAAATCGACGATATCGGTGATGATTCGGCCATAGCAATGATGTTATACCTTAGGAATGGTTTCAATAAGAACGATTTTTGGATGGATTTCCGTAAAGAATTGGCCGATGGTCTGGAGGAACTGCTTAGTGGGAAATATACCTTGGATATAGAAGAGCTGGTTTACAAGGAGCCATTAGAAGAAAGAGACGATTTTATAGTAGACCCTGTGGCATTGGCTGAAAGCAAATCCAAAGAATTTCCATCTGAAGCATTTCATCTGGTAGACGATGAGCTTATTGACATATTTCTTAAGGCGGATGATTTTGATTTTAATGAAAAGGAAATGAAGGATTCTCTTGGACAATACGTTTTTATTTATTCAGGTAAATATGACCCAGATGATCCTGATGCCTATTTGTCTAAAGATGAACTGCGTAAAACGGAGGATTGTATCAGTGTTAGCACTATGGCTTTCCTACCTTATTTGGCAGCCGTCTCATTTGAAGATGAGTTTTACCGCAATAATTGTGAAACGGACTATTATCTCACTGACTTCAGCATGGGTATCGCTTTGTTCAAGCAGAATGATAAGTCGTCAGCAGACTTCTGGAGAGCATTCTGTATCGAATTCCTAAAATTGTTAAGAGAAAAGGTAGAATTGAATTAACGTAACATGTATGGAAGATAAAAAGGAACATAAGATTTTAGAGAGAGCTGATAAGATCGTGGGAAGACTCTTCAAGGCTCTGTACAGTGAAGAGGAGGGTGACGCAATAGATTACCCAACCATCATGTGTGCATTGGGGAAGTTCACGGCAATTGTTTTGCTCGCTGTCCAAGAACAAGGAAAAGTACTTGATATCGAAGAGGATTTTATGAATGCCGTCAAAGAAGCCAAGGCCTCTATGGGTAAGGGCATGAAGATGCAGAAAATCCAGGAGGAACGTGACAAAATCAAGTTGAAGATTGAAGAGAATGAAAAGATAATAAAGGAGTTGGAACAAAAACGAGACGAAGCACTTCTGAAGATTGCTGCATTAGATGATGGAAAGTTAAATTGAAACACGATAGGTATTTCCTGCGCAGGACATTTTGTGACATAATTCAAATTTCAAAGTGGTCGAATTTGACCACCTTAGAATGCAGGCAGGTCCACTGTATCAAAGTATCCTGACCCCGACGTGACATAAGTTTCCAATTTTGTGGCAAAGATAGAGAAAAACGATTGAAATACCAAATATATTTGAGTATTTATAAAAAAAAGGGCCCGCCGCTGCGAGCCTCAATAATTAACCTTAATCTAATACTATGAAAAACCTTTTGTGCTATCCTCACGACAGCCAGATATACATAATCAGAGCACTGTCAGTGTGATGCGCTTGCCTAAACCCGCAAAGATCCTGAAGAGGGTAGACAACTGCACATCGGCATGACCGTTCTCCAACTTCGAGATATAGCTCTTCTTTGTTCCGATCTTATCCGCAAGCTCCTGCTGAGTGAGGCCTGCCAAACGACGCTGTTCTTTTAATACCTCAGCCAGGCAGAACGCCTCGGCCTCTGTCTCAAATGCGTTGCGCTCAGGAGTACCCTGAGGGCCATATTCCTGATCGAGCAACTCGTCGAACGTCTCGCAATTCATGATTGCCTTCTTTTTCTTTTCTGTCATATCTTATTTCTCCTTACTCTTTAAATACTCTTTCTTGATAGACTCTGCACGTCTGATTTCCTTAGGCGGAGTTTTCTGACTCTTCTTTTGGATGCCATGAAACAGCACCACCACCGCACCTTCATCAAAACAGCAGAACACTCTGTAGATATTACTTCCCAATTCAATCCGGATCTCGTAAATCCCGTCACTACCTTCAATAATTCTCAGGAACTTTGCAGGAACTATTCGCTGCGTTTCCACTAGTTTAAGAACTTGGTTTATCTTGTGCCTAACCTCGAAGGTCTGGGCCACATAGAATTCCTTGTAGTAGTTCTTAAACAATTTGATTGTACGAACCTTCTCCATGCTAATTCCTCCGCAAAGTTAACGAATTAATTAACATCTTCCAAACTATTTTGGAAAAATCTGCAGAAACGATACCATTTTTTGCTATTTGTGCTTCCATAAGCAAATAATTTAAGAGTTTAACATATAATTATCGCTTGCAAAGATAGTGACTTTTCCTGAATCCACAAACTTTTTCCAAGAAAAATCGGGTATATTTTTGTTTTTTAAGAAAATAGCCTTATCTTTGCACCCAGATTGCATCAAGAGTGGCATAAGCCCACCAACCGGCCCTTTTCGTTGGCAGCGGTGGTAAAGCGATGCGAGTGAGATAGAAGGATTCACTAAAAATTAACGATTATGGAAATCAAGAAGATCGAAAAGAGTGACTATGTGATGTGCCCACGTATGCAGCATCGTGGGCTGGTGTTCAGGCATGTTGAGCGCGATGCGTTCAAGGCTGAGTTAGTGCATGTTGAGGGGCATGGCGACTACTGGCTGCTCCATCAGCAGTCCAAGCCCCATTTGGTGGCTCATGTCCAGCTGCCCAAGTCTGAGGCAGAGTTTGATAATATCCTTGGCTGGTGCCTGGGTCAGAACAAATGGTGCGAATATATCGAGGGCAATCTTTCGTTCCTCTGCGTCATTGCAGGCTACAATGCCGAAGAGCTTACGCCCAAGTACCCCGATTTTATCCGCGAGCGCGTCTACGCCCTCTACGATGCCACATTCTGGTGGCATGAATACGGACAACGGTGATTGTGTTAAATTTGTGTTAAAGTTTGAGGGTGTCTCGACTTTTGGGACACCCTATATGTTATCTTTGCACCAAAAAACGAAAATATGGGAAAGATATTAAGAGATATGACTGCGCAAGAGCAGGCTTTCTACGATGAAGACAGCAAGAAGTTTCCATGGCTTAAGACCATCACTATGAGTGACGACGAATTCTTTGCATGTTTAGAACGTGACAGAGGGAAGGGGATAACAGCTCTTTTGTTTCACGATTTTTGGAACAAACATTATAGCTGGGTGTTCTTAGCTGTCATCAAGCATTTCTATGAAACAGGAGAATTTGTTCACTACGATTGGGACTATACCGACACTCAAACAGAAGGTCTTATACAAGATATCATGAAAGCCTGGGGTGCAGACCTACAGACTGAAAATGATGTTCTAGACTGTAAGGCAAAGTTTGATTTCAGCAAGCATACTGTTCCAACAAATGTTCCACCCTACGACCGGACAGAGTCGAAAAAGTTAGGATATGATCATATATTCGATGAATACTATAGAGATCATGGTTTCAATAATCCGTTTTGATGTCATGCACGAAGGGGACGATTCTTTCTGTGTTTTTGGGGGAAGTTACATTAAAATATCAACTTTATGCATATATTTTTGGAAAAATCAAATATTTCCTGTATCTTTGCACATTAGAAACCAAGTCGGATGTTGATTAACGATACAATGAAGCTCAATGAACTATTTAAGCAATAGGGAATATGTATGAAATAAAGGAAATATCAGATTACTCAATTGAAAGACGTAAAGAACTTGGAGCTTATTATAGCCCCCAGGTTTTATCTGATTTCCTTGCAAAAACAATTCTTTCTTTTTATTCAGCAAACTCAAGGAAAGATATAAATGCTTTAGATCCAGCAACAGGTGATAGTGTTTTGTTATATTCATTATCTAAATATGCACAAAGTTTAGGCTTGGATATTAATGTAACGGGGTTGGATATTGACCCCCATGCTATCGAGAGATTTCAAAAAATTTTTCAGAGTTTAAATATTCAGAAATCTTTCGTTTGCACAGATTCGTTATTTCCATTTAACCAAAGAAAACCATCTGCCGGATGGAAGATGCTCAGAAATAAATATTTGCCCAATGGAATAGATATAATTGTAAGCAATCCTCCCTGGGGGGCTGATCTTTCAAGTTATCCATCCCTAGGACAACATTATAAAACAGCCTTAGGTCAATATGACAGTTACGATCTTTTCGTTGAGACTATTTTGAATAATCTTAATGAAGGAGGTCTATATGCAATTATTATTCCAGATTCAATTTATTGCAAGGAGCACTACAACACTAGAAAGATTTTGTTAGATAACACGACAATATGTGAAATAGTTCGTTTGGGTGAAGGCTTTTTCTCTGAAGTTAATTTCGCGGTTTCATTAATATTTGGAATAAACAGGAGAAGCGAAGGTAATAAAGTGAAATGTGTACATCTTTCAAATAAAGACAGAAAAGAAGTTCTTAAGGGCAAGACAACGTTAGATTTTTTGTGTGAAAATTCTGCTATATCTGTTGATTCAAAGATGATGATCTCCAACGATTATTCATTCATAACTGATATTTCCGCTTTGGATATACCCCTTATGTCTAAACTAAATTCATGTCCAAAGTGTGAAGAATTTGTAATTAGCCATAGGGGCGTTGAATTGTCAAAAAAAGGAAAAGTTCTTAGATGTCCTGTATGTGGAATGTGGTTCCCAGAACCAAGGAAAAAAGCAGAAACTGTCAACTGCCCTCATTGTAAATCCATCTTTAATAGTACTACGATAAAAGAAACAGATAATATTATCTCAGAGACTCTAACGTCAGATTCAAACATGATGGTCGTAGGGGAAGATATTTCAAGATATCATGTATCACCCAAAAAATATATCAAACTTGGTTATGATGGTATCAGGTACAAAGAAAATTCTCTGTATGAAGGTGTTAAAGTCTTAGTTCGGAAGACGGGCGTTGGAATTACTGCAGGAATTGATTATAAGAGTTGTCTTGTAAACCAGGTTGTCTATATTATTAGGCCTAAGGAAGATGTAAGTAAAGCTATAACTTGTGAGTTTTTGTTAGCACTATTGAACTCTCGAATTATGACTTATTATATAATAAAACAATTTGGAAGTACTGGATGGAAGTCTAATCCATATCTCAGTCAAGAAAATGTTCTGTCATTGCCCTTCCCCAAAATAGACTTAGACAATGGAAATACGAAGGGAATATTATGCAAAATTAATAAACTGGTTAAGAAATTATCAAATGTAAAAACAATAAATAACAAATACGACTTGGCGATTGAATGTCTGGTTGCTAAACTGTATGGTATAAGCGCTAAAGATTATCATGTAATCATGGGAACCATTCGAAGCGTTGAATCCCTAATACCATTTAAACGTTTATTAAATATAAAGGAAGAGGATATTAACAATGGGATATAGATATATAGGGTCAAAGGATAAACTTGCAAGTATTATTATTGATGACATAAAGTCAAGGTGCCCTAATGCACATTCTGTCATTGATTTAATGGCAGGAACTGGTTTGTTTTCTTTAGCCCTTAGGAAAAGAGGATATAGAGTTTTGGCTTCTGATGTTATGACATACTCTTATCATCATCTTATCGTAAATCTACTTTTGAATCAAGCTCCGACTTTTGAAGGGCTATACAAAATATTAGGTAGACATGATGATATGTATACCAAAGTTCTAAATTACTTAAATATCATTGAGCCACTCCACGGTTTCTTTACGAAGGAATACTCTCCAATAGGCAGTCCTAATGCAGGTTGTAAGAGCAGGATGTATTTTACAGGTGAAAATGCTTCAAAAATAGATGCTATTAGAACTAAGGTTAAAGAATGGCATGATGCAAGAATTATTACAGATATTGAGCATTCTCTTCTGTTGCATGATCTTATCATGGCTGCAAATGATATAGCAAACATTGCAGGCACTTATGGCCATTATCTCTCACATTTTGTACAAAGAGCGACCCAGCCTATAAATTTAACTCCAACCATTTTTGATAAAGATGGTAATATATGTGGGCATGAGATACGAAAGGGATATGCTGAAGAATTAGCCCAACAACTATATGCTGATGTTTGCTATATAGATCCTCCATATATTAAAAGACAATATGCAGCAAATTACCATATATTAGAGACTTTGGCTCGTGAAGATGAACCAGAGGCAATTGGCGAAAGTGGTCTTAGGCCATGGCGTGATCAATATTCTGATTTTTGTTCAAAAATTAAAATTAGGGCTGCTTTCGATCAAATATTAACTGGTGTACATTCTAATCATTTTTTTATAAGCTATAGCGAGGACGGTTTGTTATCGCTTACTGACATAACAGATTTTCTCAGCAAATATGGAAAAGTTGATGTCGATAAAATCAAATATAAAAGATTTCGTAGCAATAATAGTAAAAAAGAGTTAGAACTAACAGAATATTTAATATACCTAAAGAGATAAATATATGAAAGCAAAAGGTGTTATTTTCCGTAAACTTACAGCAAATGAATTTAAGGCGATTACAAATACCATAAATTCTCAAAATGGTGGTAGTCAGACTTATATCGATTTCCCCAAAGGTGCTATTAGTGACTCTGAATTCAAAGACTTTTTTGGAGAAGAAGGAAGACCTATTACCAATGGCTTTGAATGGAAATTTAAAGTAAACAGTTTATCTATAGGTAAAAATGAACAAGAAGCTACTATTTCCGCAAGAAGAGATTCTTCAAATAGCTTGAGAGAGCAAAATAATGAGAATCGTATTGAAATTTGGAAATCTGAAACTAGCGGTTTCCCTGATGCATCGTACACTTATGATGATAGGAATAATCCTATTGTTGTGTATATAATAAAAAGCTTGGATGATGATTTTTGGGCAGGCTGGTTTTATAAGAATGAATGCACTGATAAATGGTTTATGAATAAAGGCCTATCGGCAATGTTCTGGAAAGAATGCGGATATATTAGTTTTAATTCTCCAGTCCTATTTGATGAAGGTAACTATAAATGGCCATTTGGTATATCATTTACAAAAAGTAGCTCGTTTAATACTAACACTATACAAGATTATAATCAGATTGTTAATGCTCTTCACACCAAACCGTTCCTTCTACTTGCGGGAATTAGTGGAACAGGTAAATCTCGTAAGGTCCAAGAGTTAGCTTATCTTACATGTAAGCGAGACGGAGAGCATGATAAAGATAAAACTGCCCCAGGAAACTATATGCTGATCCCAGTAAAGCCAAACTGGCATGATAGCACAGAATTGTTGGGCTATTATAGTTCCATTACCGGAAAATATGTATTGACTGATTTCATCCGTTTTGTATGGAAAGCATGGATACATAGAGACGTTCCTTATTTCCTCTGTTTGGATGAAATGAATCTCGCTCCCGTAGAGCAGTATTTCGCAGAGTATTTAAGTATATTGGAAACAAGAAAACGGGTTTATATTGAAACTTTGAAGAAGTATGAGATTCAATCCGCTGAATTGCTCTCAAAGAAGATTTTTGAAAACCTACCAACAGAATTAATATATGAACCAAAAGATAGGGTAATAACCTATAGTGGTATGACATCAGACACTCGCCCAGAAATTGTTCAGCTGTATAAGGGCGAGGATATTCAAATTATTAATTTTTCAAGTTTCGCAAGTTAATTAATAATTGAGATAAGGTCGCAAAAAAAAGCACAGGGATTTCCGTATGTCGCGGAAATTTTGTAACTTTGAAGTGCTAACAAAAAAGTACAAAACCCTATGCTCAGCGACAAAGGTACAAACATTTTTTCAGAGATCGGCAAGTTTTTCAAAGAAAATGATGCCACGAGTGCAATGAATGCGATAATTGACATGACAAAGGCCCTTCGGCTGTCCGAAAAGCGGCTTTTCGACAGCGAGAGCAAGTGCAACTGCAAACTGACGCAGCTGCAGGTGCTTGGACTGTTGATGTTGTTTCCCTGTTTCATGATTCGCAATGCTTATAACTACAGTAAGTCCTCGCTAAGCGGCCTGTTTGACTGCAGGAAGGACGTGTTCTATCGTTTTATCTCCAATGAGTCGTATGACTGGCGCAAAATCCTTGCCACTGTCTCGCTCCAGCTTTGGAACAAGGCTCAGGGGCAGCGGGCGACTGACAGCACGGAGCCTGTCTGCCTGATGGTCGATGACACGGACTATCCCAAGCGTGGCATCCAGACTGAGCTTATCGGTAAGATATACTCCCATGTGACGCACTCGATGATGCTCGGCTTCAAGGGACTGTTCATCGGCATCACCGATGGCGTCAGCCAGATGTTGCTTGACTTTGCTCTTGTCGGAGAGGAAGGCAAGAACGGGAACTATGGTCTGAAGCAGAAGCAGCTCGATGCCCGTTTCTCCAAGGAACACGGCAAGGAGTCTCATACAGCCAAACGCATCGAGGAGTACAACCAGAGCAAGATTGCGCTGATGATTGAGATGATCCGTCGCATCATCAAGCGCAAGATTCATTTCGACTATGTGCTGGCCGACAGTTGGTTTGCCTGTGCAGAGGTCATCCTGTTCATCACTTCCCGCCACGTCAGGTGCCACTATCTCGGAATGATCAAGATGGGCAAGACGAAGTACGTATATAAAGGTAAGGAGTACACGGCCAACCAACTCGCAGCCATCTTCGACAAACCTAAGCAGGGACGCAAGTACAGCCGTCGTCTGGGATGCTGGTACATCACTGTGGATGTCATCTTTGCAGGGCGCAATGTCCGTCTGTTCTTCTCCAAGCGAGACAAGCGTGGCAAGTGGAACGGACTCATTACCACCAATCGCAAGCTCGATTTCTTCGAGGCCTATAGGATTTACTCCAGACGTTGGTCTCTGGAAGTCGTATTCAAGGAGAGCAAGCAGAACCTGGGACTCGGAAAGTACCAGATGCGCAACTTCTCCTCGCAGATTGCCATGACTGCAATCACGGCCATGCAGTACAATCTGCTCTCCACCGCCAAGCGCTTCTCTGACTATGAGACCGTGGGCGGACTCTTCAATGATGCTGTCAAAGGTAGCATGGAGTTCACTCTCACTGAGAGAATCTGGGATATGATACTTGAGGTAGTCCGCATGATTGCAGAGTGCTTCAATATCGAGGATGAGGAAATCTTCGATACGCTCTTGAATCGGTCGGACAAACTCAGTCATTTCGTTGAACTTTATCAATTAAAACTGGCAAGTTAGGAACTTGCGAAACTTGAATTAATTTCCTTAAAGAAAACGGACTGCGTTTACCTGAGAATCTGTTTGTTGTGGGTACCGTGAATATGGATGATACAACACACCAGTTCTCGCGCAAGGTGATTGATCGTGCTTTCACCATAGAAATGAACGGCGATAAGCTAGAGAAGATGTTTGACGCTAAAGATACACTTGCATATCAAGATCGTCCGATGCCTTTTGATGAGATAAAACCACTCTTTGTAAAGGCTCAGGAAGTTTTGGATGTTTATACCAATGATGCTGAGACTATCAAAAAAACTGTTCCAGGCTTGTTGGATAGGCTAAATGGTGAAGGGATATTTAAGGACACACCATTCCGTGTTAGCTATCGTGTTCAAAATGAACTTGTGCTTTATTATGCTGCCATTCGCCCAGAAGGTGATTTGACAGAAGAGCAAATCATTCCTTATCTGTATGAAGCTTTTATGGCGGTCTTATTAGAAAAGATATTGCCAAGAGTCGAGGGTGATGAGAAAGCTATGAAATGTAATGAGAAAGGTGATTCTGTTATAATTAAGAATATTGAGAATTATCTTAATGAGTTAAAACCAGCCGATGGTGAGCCTAGTTCTACCTATAAGGCTCTTATGGCCAAACTTTCAGAAATGAACGAGCGCGTGAAGAATAGTTACTTTACAAGTTTCTTCTCGTAATAATACTATATGGAGGTTTTTAGATACAAGATAGATGGAGCTTATGAGGTGAAGGCGAGCAGCAACGACATTCTACCGTCGTGGCGTAAGTTCCGTGCCCGTATACCTGATCATGACAAATATTGTTCATATCAGATGGATGAAAGGGGCACGCTTAGCCTCTATGATTATACAAGCGGTGGATTGAAAGTTGTAGATACTGCTGCCTGGTCCGAAATCCATCCTGTATTTTTTGAAACAAACAGTTATAATTTCACCATCTTTTTTGAGGATCTTCAGGCAGGAACATCGCCTCGCATTATACATCCAGACAAGAGGGTTAGCGAAATGTTTAATGTCCAACAAATAGGCAACCAGGCCTTCCTAAATGGTGCTATTAATTTCCTAAACGAGCCTGGTCGCTTTGATTTGAAGTTTGCATTTACGCCTGCAAATGGACAGGAGCGAATGGCAGAAATCAATTTTGATGTCGTTTCTCCAAAGCTCGATACAAAGAATGACCTTAAGATCATTATTCAGCAAATACGTGCAGAATATGACGACATTGTTTTTCGATACCTTACACTGACATATCAACAATTTGCTGAGGGGCGAGAAGCAAATAACGATATTATTTGGCTCGCAGTTTTCAAGAATATCATCGAGGGCTATATCAATTCAGTCAGATATATCATCCATCGTCCTCATTTCAGGAACCACCATTATGTAGACTATCTGAAAGCTGAACGTATCAAGAAATGGTCACCAGTATTATCCGAGCGTTTTGCCAATGATTGGTGTGAGGATAAAGAACGTGCGCTTAACAACCTTTATCGCGTGGAGCGTCAAGAGACAACAGAGGATACCCGTGAGAACCGCTTTGTAAAGTACACCTTAGAACGAATGGGTGAGCGGTTAAAAGTGGTATTAAAGAAAATCAAGGCCAACAGCGGTGATCAGGTTTCTGATGATGAGAATCAGGGATTGGACATTTATATCCGTCAACTGGAGAAACTAAGAAGAGCCCCGCTATTTAAGAATATAGGACGCTTTGACGGATTCCGTCAGGAAAGTATCGTCATGCAACAGCGTACAGGATATTCTCAGGTCTACAGATATTGGCTGATGCTCCAGAACGGCTTGAATCTGATTGATGGTGACACATCCGTAGGAGTGCTTCCGATTTGGCAGCTATATGAGGTGTGGTGCTTCCTGAAAATGAAGCATATGGTATGTCAAATCTTAAATTTGGATCCTAAGAATCCTGAAGATATGCCATTCATTCACGAGAATAAGGAAACTATGTTAAATCCATTCTTAGGCAGTGAGATGGAAGACTGTGTTTTACTTGAAAATAAAGAAACTGGAGATATAGTAGAACTTGGCTATCAGTACAGATATTCAAGAAAAAAAGATGGTGTTCGGGATGATGTTCATTCAGTCACATCAGAACAAAAACCAGACATTGTACTTAATTTTAAGAAGAAAAATGAAGACATCCTTCTTACTTATCTTTTTGATGCAAAATACCGTGTAAAAGGGGATGATGATCCCTCATTATACAATACTGTTTCAGATTATCCAGTTGAAGATACTATAAATCAGATGCACCGATATAGAGATGCCATTTATTATGGATATAGGTCCGAGGGGAACCTAAAAAAAGAAGTCATTGGTGCATATATACTTTTCCCGGGTAGAATGGCAGAGGAAAAAGAACTTGAGAAAATTGGAATCAAGGAGTATGATAAATTGCCATATTTCTTAAAATCCATATATCAGGTTAATATCGGCGCCTATCCTTTGTTGCCAAACGATGAAAGCGGATTATTACTCTATAATCGCTTGTATGAGATTATAAAAGGAATGTCTATAGTTGAGCAGCTTCGTGATAGTGTCCCTCAAAGAGGTCTTTTCTATCAAGACGGAGCCCCGCTGTTTATGATGATTTTTGCAAAGATAACATATAATCTCTTGTATAAAGAGAATATTGAGAATGGTTATCCTTTCAGATTTCGTACAACAATAAGTGAAATACCGGATTATATAGATTTAAGCAGGGTTCGGTATCTGGTTCTTGTTTATCATGAAAAGTTTTCCGGGTATTATGAAATCAAGTCATTCAGTTTTGTAAAATCGGATTCTTCATTGATTGAATTTGATCTTTATAACTATACCCCTCTTGGTTTTGAAGTTGAACCGAAAAAAACGGAACATATGACATTAACTATGGCATACGATCTCTTTTTGAAATATTGTAATGAATATAAAATATAATGCAAGATGAATTGACAACGAAGATGCACTCTGAGTTCACTATTGATGCTGAAACAGAGAAAAGGCATAGAGCAGGTTGTGTCTGGCTTCAGTTAAAAGCAGATGCCACCAAAGAAGAGGTTGAAGAATGTGCTAAGAGTTATGAGATTGATTATGAAACGGCCATGAAGTGGAAAGACTATTGGCTAAACTTAAAGTAAGCAATACATCGAACACTAAAACATTGACATTATGACAACATTAATTAATGATATAGACAAAGCTGTGGCTTATGAGATTATCACTGCGATGGGTGATGAGGGTCTCGATGCTTTGCTAATAGAAAACGACCTGCTGGCAAATATGGCTGTGCCTGTAACGCAATTTGATTTTACTTATGCAGCCAAAGGGAATATGAAACAACTGATGCTTTCAGTGGAGAAGTTCTTGAAATCCTCTAAGCTAAGAGTCAACAGTTACACGAAGGAAGGGCTAAAGGCTAAGTTGGATGCTTTCTGGGTAATGTCGTTGTCGAAAGAAGAAAAACGAGAAATGATAGCGGAATACCGTCTGGTGGATGGATTTAGCGAAGAAGGCTATGCACTCTTTAATAAGAAAAGCTACGAAGCTTGGAAGAGTATCTTCGACAAAGGGCAGATTCCAAGATTCAAATATAAGATGCCTCAATTCAATAATGGATCAAAGGCTTTCGAAGTCATAGATGACTTCCCTCACGTTACTTATAAGAATGAGCTGATTGATGGTTATTGGTGTGCGCCCTTGAATATTTCCGTCGATATGTGGGATTTGATTATATCCAGATCAACGACAAATATCAAACGTATGCTTCAGTGTTATTTGCAACTTGATGTTCCTAATAGACGAATGAGGCTCTTGGATATGCAGGCTAAGTTTGGTATTAAGTGGGAAGTCTTCAATGCTTGTAATACTGCACTTGGTCGTAGGGCACAGAGAACACTGAATTTTTCAGTTGTAGACGCAGATGATGAGACAAGGCCCCGCTACTGGTCTACAGCCATGACTCGAGGAAGGATGGAAGAGGATCAGTGGGTGTGGGAGCCACGACCTGAATTAATGGAAGCTGCAGAGAAAGTACTCAGAAGAGAGAATTTCCCTAAAGTGGAGGAATTAGTATGAAACCAATAGATATTGTTGCATCATTTATCGATGAGAAACTTGGCGGAGATATCCAACGACTGGCAACATTTCCTTTAGGGGATTTGCGTAAAGACAATGTCTACGGATGTCCTGGGCGCAATTTTGATTCTGATGATACGGAATTGATGCGCGCTATCTATTGCGTAGTTTTTGGTGATACGTGGAAGAATCTTTCTATGGAAAATCTTGGGGATGAGAAATTGCGTGGAGATACGATGAATACTTATAACACTTTGTTTTCGCATCCCTGGAGTAATTTGTTTACGGAGAGATGGAATCCTGACAATACACTACTGGATAAGATGAAGGTTTTCCAGACAACTTGCTATACTATGGGAAATATGACCGTATTACCCGATAGGCGTATAGGTGACTGGAGTATCAATAAACATCGTGGCTGTCATGATCAATGGCATGATTATGAGGATCGATTCTTGGCTGCTTTATATCAGGTGTTGATGCAAGATCCTGCGTGTGATCCTGATTTGCAAGAGCTGGTGGAATTGAATTGGGAGGATTTTGCTCCTTTCTATGATGAAGATGGATGGGTTAAGTTTATTTCCGGTAACTACCTCGACTATTATGTTGATAGCAATTGGATTCCTTTGGTGACGTCGAAAGGCTTTACTTATTGGCGTGGTGGCTATACTAATAAAGAGCGATTCTTTGCAGAGTGCCATCGCTATATAGATTTCTCCACCGATATAATTAACAAGAGGGCCTGGAGAATGATTGAAAAGATAAAGGCTGAACTTGCAAAAAGATAAGATATGAATTATTACTTTCCATTTGGAGAAACGGTGAAGCCATTAGCGCAGCTGGATAGGACGCCTAAGAAGGTGTTTGTGCTGGGGGTGTATGCAAGTGCTGTTCATGCACGATGGAAGTGTGGCTCAAAGATTGTTTGTCAGGCATTGGCTGTAGCCAGTGAGCCTCGTATATTTTGGGATGGCAATCCTGAGGAGGCTGCAGAAATCATTGGGAAGATCAAGATCCCCAAAGAGCTTGGAACACTGGAACCGGCGGGCAGCCATCTGAACGGTCCTTCAGCCAAAGTACTTGATGAGCATATACTGGCTCCATTAGGTTTCACTCGTAAGGATGCCTGGCTTTGTGACCTTCTTCCGGAAACGAGGCTGAATCCAAGCCAGGTGAAGGCTCTAAAAGAAAAATATGAGCCGAAGATCTTTACGGGAATATGTGGAACACTATGACTATGGCTCTCAAACAGAAACTGAAATTAATGGCAAGAAATACAAGATACTGCCCATAGCCCATCCTCGTCAGATTGGAGGACTAGGTTCTCATAACGATGATTGGTATAGGCAGCATCAGGAATGGGAAAGGTTTTTATAGCTTTGGGTAAAAGATTGTTTATCCGCTGCATGGTTCTTAAGACTCGCTGCGCTCATATAAGCGGCAAAGCCGAGCGTGAGAAAATCGTGCGGCGGTTTTTTTTGTGGAAATTTGGAAGTTATCTGGATTTTATGTATATTTGCAGCGTGAACCAGGAGAAATCTGGTTTATATTGATGCCCTAAAGGGGTGTCAGTAGTTTGTTTCTCGTCTAAGTAATCGAAAAAGCCAAAAAGATTCGCACTGAGAGAACAGACTATCATACTTGCGTTTCAAAAAGGGACGTGGGATTTATGGTAGTTTGCTTCAGTGCGAAAAGGTTATTGGCTTTACCAGATTACATTGGACAGCATTCTTCCCCCCACGTTCCTCCTTATATATAGTAAGGTAGAAGAGGAAAGTGTTATATTTCAAATAGTATGTATTTAACTAAAAATTATAAACTTATGTATTCAAATCATTTCAGGGCGTGTAAGTGGTTGTTGGAGATCTTTAAGGAGAAAGGGAAGATCACATTTAAGACGATTGACTCGTTGTGGAGGAATAACACTGATCTCAGTGGGGGTGTGGAGATGCTGCCCAGGTTCTTTCACCGTTGTAAGAAATCGCTAAGGACAGATTTCGGAATCGACATCTGCTGTAAGAATGGCGGGGATTATGGTT
>JAEEGK010016476.1_pt1 | contig 16241 bp, 13 predicted proteins | sample 8958771 | NCBI WGS metagenome assembly JAEEGK01 (sample SAMN16246547, study PRJNA631951) | gut metagenome | biome: gut microbiome; feature: rumen; material: SC-attached | host: Bos | place: Iran: Karaj | collected 2018-10
GTACGATCGCGGTGCCGTGGCAGGCCTATATGCTGCCGCAGTTCATCATGGTGCGATCCATGGGCCTGTATGGCACCCTGAGGGCCATGGTCGTGCTGCAGGCGTTTTCAGCCTTCGGTGTATTCCTGATGCGCCAGTTCTACCGCTCGATTCCCACAGAGCTTTGTGAAGCCGCGCGGCTGGACGGGCTGAGCGAATACGGTATCTGGGCGCGGATTATGCTGCCCCTTTCCAAGGCAGCGATCGCGACGCTGGTTATATTTACGTTTGTGAATACATGGAACGACTATATGGGCCCGATGATCTACCTGACCCGGGATGTGAACAAGACGGTGCAGGTGGGCCTGCGGCGCTTTATCCAGGAAAACTCCAGCGATTATCACCTGATCATGGCGGCATCACTCTGCTCGCTGCTGCCTGTATCGGTGGTATTCCTTTGCCTGCAACGGTATTTTATTGAAGGTATCGCCACATCAGGCCTGAAAGGCTGATCCGGGAGGCAAAATGCTGACAGCTTTCTTACAGGAGCATCCGATGCGCGAACTGCTGAAGAGCGGCACGCGCAGGCTGTATCCGCCGGCTGAAGACCGGCGGGCCTGGGACGGGATCCCGGCGGGATACAGACAGGAAATCCGGGGAATGGCGGAAGAATACGCAAAGACGGCTTATCCGCCACGCACCATGGCAGGGTTCCTGGCTTTTGTCAGGACCGGCGACCGGCAGGCGGATGAAAAACCGTATTTTACCCGCCGGCGGAAGCTCTGTGCCGCAGTGTTGAATTGCTGCGCTTTTCCGGAGGCTGGACTGGATGACGTCCTGGACGGAATCTGGTTCCTGTGTGAAGAAAGCAGCTGGGTAATCAGCGCGCATAATGTGAATCCGATTCCGGGAGCTCCAAAGGCGGCGGAATATCCGCTGCCGGATGTCCGGAAACCCTATATTGACCTGTTCAGCGCCCAGACCGGAATGATCCTGGCACTGACGTCGTCCCTGCTGCGGAAACGGCTGGACGCTGTTTCCCCGATGATCCGGAAACGGATCACAGAGGAGATCCGGAGGCGGATCCTGCGTCCGTTTATGAAGACGGATGATTTCTGGTGGATGGGAATCCGGCGGAAGGACCTGAACAACTGGACGCCCTGGATTCTGTCCAACATCATGGTATGCGCCGTGCTGGATCCGATGTCTGCGGAGAACCTGTCGGCATTACTGACCCGTGCGTGCGGGATGCTGGACCGGTATATCGCGATCCTGCCGGAAGACGGCGGATGCGACGAGGGCGCGGGTTACTGGAACATGGCCGGCGGCGCGCTGCTGGACTGCCTGACGCTGCTGGAAACTGTTACGGGAGGCCGGATGACCTTCCGGAAGAATGAAAAGATCCGGAATATCCTGCGGTTTCCGTTGACTGTGGAAATGGGGAACGGCTGGTTTGCCAACTTCGCAGACTGCGACGCCCGCCCGTTTATCAGCGGGGAACGGATGGAAACCGCCGGACGGATGCTGGGGGAGCCGGCGCTTACCGCACTGGGGACGTGGATGCGGGGATCCGTTGCGGACCAGCTGAACGACGTGCCGCACCTGACCCGGGCGCTGGATCTGGTTTTCCACGTACCGGCCGGTGAGGGGAACCTGGGCCCTGATCAACCGAAGGATACTTATCTGCCGGATCTGCAGGTGAGGCTGGTCCGCCGGGGCGGATGGACGCTTGCCTGCAAGGGCGGACACAACGGAGAAAGCCACAACCATAATGATATCGGTTCCTTTATCCTGTTCCAGGACGGAGAGCCGGCTGTTGTGGACGCGGGCAACATGGTCTATACGGCAAAGACGTTCTCGGCAGAGCGTTATACGCTGTGGAATGTACGGGCAGAATGGCATAACCTGCCGGTGATCGGCGGGTATGAACAGCGGGAAGGCGCAAAGCACGCGGCGCGGAATGTGAGCATGACGCCGGACGGCATGGAAATGGACCTGAAAGCAGCCTATGACGAAGAAGCCGGGATCCGAAAACTGAAGCGGAGCTTCGCACTGGCAAAGGACGGCCTGAAGCTGACGGATGAAGGAACCCTTCGGACGGAACAGGAGATCACATGGATGTTCCTGCTGCGGCAGCATCCGGTGTGGGAAAACGGACAGGTCAGGGCAGGAAACCTGATCATCCGCTGCCCGGAGGGACTGGAGTATACAGCGGAGGAGAAACCGGTGACGGATTCGCGGATGGCCCACAGCTGGCCGGGAAGCCTCTGGCGGGTCAGGCTGAAGAGCGGCAAGCTGGAGCGGTTCCGGATGATATTTGAGTTTGCGAAGACGGACCGGGAGGCGTCAGAATGAACGGAACAAACGATTCCCTGCGTACACGGCAGGACCTGATTGAGGCGGCGGCAGCGATCCTGCAGCCCCTGACATCCTGCATGACGCCGGGAAAGGCCCGGATTTACGTCGGCAACGGATCTGCCCATTATGGCGAAGACGTGGCCGGGATGGAATGCTGGAGCCGGGCACTATGGGCGCTGGTTCCGATGTTGATGGGCAGGTGTCCGGAAGCGGAGGCCCTCTGGCCGTTGTGGCAGGAAGGCATGATCCACGGAACGGATCCGGGACATGAGGAGTACTGGGGGACTATCCGTGACTATGACCAGCGGATGGTGGAAATGGCCGTTATCGGATGCGGCTTATGCTTTGTGCCTGAATACTTCTGGAATCCGTTGAATGAAAGCCAGCGGCAGCATCTGTATGACTGGCTGAACCAGATCAACCTGTATGACATGCCGAAAAACAACTGGCGGTTCTTCCGGATCCTGGTGAACATCGGCTTCCTGAAAAACGGAATGCCGGTGGATGAAGACCGGATGCGGGAAGATATGGATCTCATGGAAAGTCACTATACCACCGACGGCTGGTATTTTGACTATCCGACCAAACGGGATTATTACACACTGTGGGGTTTTCATTTCTACAGCCTGCTGTATGCAGCGGTGATGGACAGGGAAGACCCGGAAAGATGTGTCCGGATCCGGGAAAGGGCGGCGCTGATTGCACCGAGATTCGCCTGCTGGTTTGACCGGGAGGGAAGGGGCCTGCCTTACGGAAGAAGCCTGACCTACCGCTTCTGCCAGAGCTCCTTCTGGGCAGCGGCGGCTTTTGCCGGGGTGGAATGCCGTACGCCGGACATCGGACAGATGAAGCATCTGCTGCTGAACAACCTGCGGTTCTGGCTGAACCGGCCGATCTTTGACCGGGGCGGCGCCCTGACTGTGGGATACGGTTACCCCAACCTGTGTGCGGCGGAAGGATACAACGCGCAGGGATCTCCCTACTGGGCGCTGAAAACCTTCTGGATCCTGGCACTGCCGGAGGAACATGCCTTCTGGCAGGCAGAAGAAAAAGAGTACCTGCCGCCGGAGCGCTTCCTGGATGAACAGGTACGGCTGCTGCTGACCCGAGATCCGGAGAACCGGCAGGTGGTGGCGTATACAGCGGGCAATCATGCCTGGGAGCATATGCACGAGGACGAGAAATACGAAAAGTTTGCGTATTCGTCCCAGTTCGCTTTCTCCGTGGCAAAAGAGGAATCCGCGCTGAACCGGGGCGCCTATGACAGCATGCTGGCGGTGCGCGCCGAAGGCCGGGACTTATGGCATGTGCGCAGCGGCTGCGAAAAATACCGGCTGGCGGAAGACCGGATTTCATTCACCTGGAGCCCGATGAACGGGGTGACGATTGACACGGTGATTGCCCCGGCCGGCATGTGGCATGTGAGGAGACATGTCATCCGTACAGACGTTACCCTGGAAGCGGCGGAAGGAGCATTTTCCGTGCCCCGGGACTGGGCGGGGGCAAGGCCCTGTGACCGGATCAGCACAACTACAAATGCAGGCGAAGGATATGCCGCGGCTGCGGGTGAACGGGGAACAAGCGTGATCTATGGCCTGGAAGGCTATGCGAAGGGGGAAGTCATCGTGACCGAACCCAATACAAACCTGATGGAACCGCGGTGTGTGCTGCCGACGCTGCACAGCCGGCTGGAACCGGGTGAACATAAACTTCTGTGCGCGGTGTACGCTGATGCTGGGAACAATCTGCCGGACGGAATACCCGAGGAGGTAAAAAAACTTGCTGGAACGCTATGAAGAAGCACTGAGCCGGATCGCCGGAAAATACAGGAAAAACGCGGAAGCGGCAGCAGAGGCCGGGATTATTCCTTACCAGAGCGCGGGCGGGAAATGGATCACCAGTCCCTATGACGGGAACAGCTGGTGGACCGGAGGATTCTGGCCGGGTCTGATGTGGCAGCTGTGGGTGCTGACAGGAGACAGTTTCTTCCGGCAAGAGGCACGCCGGGCTGAAAAACTGCTGACGGAGGAGTTCCGTTCCTTCCGGCTGCTGAACCATGACGTTGGTTTCATGTACCTGCTGTCCTGCGGAGCGGACGCCAAGCTGACAGGGGACGCACAGGCGGAGACAGATACACTGCATGCAGCTTCCCTGCTGATGGGACGGTTTAATCCTGCGGGATTCATCCGGGCATGGAACGAGCCGGAACGGACGGGATATGCCATTATCGACTGTATGATGAACCTGAACCTGCTGTATCGCGCCAGCCGGGATACGGATGATCCGCGGTTCAGGCAGACGGCAAAGATCCACGCCGAAACAACCCTGCGGGAATTCCTGCGGGAGGACGGGTCGGTAAGCCATATTATCGAGTTTGATCCGGAAAGCGGAAAGCGGATCCGGGAACACGCGGGGCAGGGCTGCGCACTGGGAAGCCAGTGGAGCCGGGGACAGGCCTGGGGCCTGTACGGATTTGCCCTGGCCGGGCGGCATCTGAAGGATGCGAAGTACACAGAGGCGGCGAGAAAAATCGCCGGAAACTTCACAGCACATATCCGGGAGGACGGCCTGACAGACTGCGACTTCTGCCAGCCGGCGGAGGAGGAACGGATTGACAATATTGCCGGGGCGATCGCGGCCTGCGGCCTGCAGGAACTGGCGTCGCTGACCGGTGAAGACACCTGGAACCAGCATGCGGAACGGCTGATTGACGGAATGCTGGAGCACTGCGCGGACTGGGGAAATGAACACTGCGGCATTCTCACCCGCTGCACGGCAAGCTACCATGACGACGGAGCCGGACGGCATACCAATATAACCTACGGAGATTATTTCCTGGTGGAAGCACTGATGAAGCTCTGCGGCAAGGATCCGGAGCTGTGGAGCTGAGACAGGAAGGACGGAGAAAAAGATGAGTACACTATATCCGCAGAATAACGCGTCCAGAATGACGATAGACCTGGGCGGCGTATGGGATTTCCGCTTTCAGGGCGATGAAAGCTGGCAGCCGATCGCGGTGCCCGCTTCCTACAACGATCAGAGCCTGGATCCCCGGTTCCGGAACCGGGCGGGGATCACGGAATACCGCCGGAAGATTACCCTGCCGGCGGCCTGGAAGGGAATGCGGGTCTGCCTGCGTTTTGACGCGGCGGCACATAATGCCCGGATTTTGCTGAACGGGAAGGAAATCGGTTTTCACAGGGGCGGATTCCTGCCCTTTGAGGTGGAACTGAACGGCCTGATGAGACCCGGTGAAACGGCAGAACTGACGGTGGAGACGGACAACCGGATCAATCATGATACCCTGCCGATCGGTACGGAGGGAGAAACCGCCTTCTTTGGTTCAGACAACCCCGGAATACCGGCGGTGGAAGCGGGCAAGAGGATGCAGCAGGAACGCGGGATCAACCGTCCGGCTTTTGACTTCTTCAACTATACGGGTATCCAGCGGCCGGTACGGCTTGTTGCGACACCCCGGAAGTATATCCGGGATATTACCCTGGTGCCCTCCCTGAACGGGGCGGTGCGTTTCAGCGTGGAAACGGCGGGCACAGATGCGCCTGTCCATGTGGAAATCCTGGACGCGGAAGGCATATCCGTTGCAAGGTGCGACGGATGGGAGGGAATCCTGCAGATTCCGGAACCCCGCCTGTGGGAACCCTGGCCGGGCACACCCTACCTGTATACCGCCAGGATTACCTATGGGGACGACCTGTATGAGCAGCCCTTCGGCATCCGGGAGGTCAAGGTGGAAGGCACGCGCTTCCTGATCAACGGGAAACCTTTCCGCTTCCACGGACCGTGCAAGCATGAGGACAGCCCTTTCCACGGCAGGGGAACGGATCCATGCCTGAACGTGACGGATATCAACCTTTACCACTGGCTGAATGCCAACTGCTTCCGTACCAGCCACTATCCCTACGCGGAGGAAATGTACCAGCTGTGCGACCGGGAAGGTATTGTCATCGTGGATGAAACGCCAGCGGTAGGCATGTGGGCCAGTGAACAGTATGGATGGAACCTGGCGGACTACCATCTGCAGGTACTGAAGGACATGATCGCGCGGGACAAGAACCATCCCTGCGTGGTGATGTGGAGCCTGGGCAATGAACCGGACACGGACAGCCAGCCTGAAAAAGCATATGAATACTGGCATCCCCTGTATGAAGCTGCCCACCGGCTGGACCCGCAGGACAGACCGGTTACGGTGGTTGGATGCCAGAACCGGTATGACCGGGATAAAGTCATTTGTTCCATGGACGTTGTGTTGATCAACCGGTATTACGGGTGGTATAATTTGTCCGGTGATCTTGAGGCAGCAAAATACGCGTTCCGGACGGAGCTGGAATGGTGGGAAACACAGCATAAACCGGTCATTCTCTCCGAGTACGGAGCGGATACAATCGCCGGCCTGCACGACGCGGTGGCGGAGATGTTCACGGAAGAGTACCAGGTGGCGTTCTATGAGGCAATGAGCGAGTGCCTGGATGAACGGGATTTCGTGATCGGCGAGATGCCCTGGAACTTCGCGGACTTTGCCACCTGCCAGGGCCCCATGCGCGTGGGCGGAAACCGGAAGGGGCTGTTTACCCGGGACCGCAGGCCCAAGATGGCGGCTCACTGGTTCAGGGAAAGATGGAAAAATCTCTGACAGGCCGACGGGATCAGAATCAAACAGAATGATTATTCCACAGGAATAGTATGGAGGAAAAGAAAATGGATATTCGGTACAGCTGCAACCAGAAAGACTTTAAGCGTTATACCACAGAGGAAGTCCGGAAGGAGTTCCTGATCGAGAAGCTGTTTGAAGCGGATCAGGTTACGGCGGTTTACAGCCACGTGGACCGGATGGTGACGCTGGGCGTGATGCCGGTGAATGAGAAGGTTTCCATCGACAAGGGCATTGATATCTGGCACAACTTCGGCACGGAATACTTCCTGGAACGCCGGGAGTGCGGCATGTTCAACGTGGGCGGCGCCGGACGGGTGATCGTGGACGGAAAACTGTACGTGCTGGGTTACAAGGACTGCCTGTACCTGACCCGGGGAGCGAAGGAAGTGTACTTTGAGAGCGCGGATCCGGCGCAGCCCGCCAAGTTCTATATCGTTTCCGCTCCGGCTCACTGCAGTTATGAAAACAAGCTGATCAAGATCGCTGATGCCGCAAAGAAACCCTGCGGCGACGCGGCGACCAGCAACAAACGGGTAATTAATCAGTTCATCCATCCCTCCGTGCTGAAAACCTGCCAGCTGAGCATGGGCATGACCGTGTTGGAAACCGGCAGCGTATGGAACACAATGCCGGCCCATACCCATGAACGCCGGATGGAAGTGTATTTCTACTTTGAAGTGCCGAAGGACAACGTGGTCTTCCACATGATGGGCGAAGGACAGGAAACCCGGCATATCGTGATGCAGAATGAACAGGCGGTCATTTCTCCCTCCTGGTCCATTCACGCGGGCGCGGGAACCAGCAACTATACGTTTATCTGGGCTATGGGCGGTGAGAACCAGGCCTTTGACGACATGGACAATATTCCGACCACGGAACTGAAATAAAGAGGAGAACAGTCAGATGGATATGAACAGTTTCAGCCTGAAAGGCAAAATTGCCTGGATTACGGGCGCCAGCTACGGCATCGGATTTGCCATCGCGGAGGCTTATGCCGCGGCGGGGGCAACCATTGTGTTCAATGATATCAACCAGGAACTGGTGGACAAGGGCCTGAAGTCCTATGCCGAGAAGGGCATTGACGCCAAGGGCTACGTCTGCGACGTGACCAATGAGGAAGCGGTCCGGGCCCTGGTGAAGCAGATTGAGACGGAAATCGGCGTGATCGATATCCTGGTGAACAACGCCGGCATCATCCGCCGGATCCCCATGATTGAGATGAGCGCGGAAGAATTCCGGAAAGTCATCGACGTGGACCTGAACGCTCCGTTCATCTGCGCCAAGGCGGTGATTCCGTCCATGATCGCCAAGGGACACGGTAAAATTATCAACATCTGCAGCATGATGAGCGAACTGGGACGGGAAACCGTTTCCGCCTACGCTGCAGCCAAGGGCGGCCTGAAGATGCTGACCCGGAATATCTGCTCTGAATACGGCGAGCATAACATCCAGTGCAACGGCATCGGACCTGGCTATATCGCCACGCCCCAGACAGCTCCGCTGCGGGAAAAGCAGCCGGACGGCAGCCGCCATCCCTTTGATCAGTTTATCATCGCCAAGACGCCGGCGGCCCGCTGGGGAACGCCCGAGGACCTGCAGGGTCCTGCGGTATTCCTGGCTTCCGACGCGAGCAATTTCGTGAATGGCCATATCCTGTATGTGGATGGCGGAATCCTGGCGTACATCGGAAAACAGCCCTGAGAAGACAATCTGAAAACCGCCCGGAGGCCTTCCGGGCGTTTTCACTATGGGTGAACCGCGGGCGGGAAATGACAGCCTGCGGAACAGACTGACAGACGGAAGGAACACAGCCCTATGAAAAAATATCTGGCCATCGACATCGGCGCGTCCTCCGGACGGCATATTGTCGGCTGGAAGGAAGACGGAGAGCTGAAAACCGAGGAAGTTTACCGCTTTCCGAACGGTGTCGTGGAACAGGACGGACATCTGACCTGGGATATTGACGCCCTGGAGAAACACGTCCGGACCGGCATCGACGAAGCGATGAAGATTTATCCGGAAATCGGGAGCCTTTCAGTTGATACCTGGGGTGTGGATTATGTGCTGATGAAGGGCGGCGAACCTGTTTTGCCCTGTTACGCCTACCGGGACAGCCGGACGGAAACGGCTATTCCCAAAGTCCATGAGCAGATGAGCTTTTCGGACCTTTACCGGCGTACGGGGATCCAGTTCCAGCCTTTCAATACCATTTACCAGCTTTACGCAGACAAGCTGGCAGGACGGCTGGATGAAGCCGACAGCTTCCTGATGATTCCGGAGTACCTGATGTACAGACTCAGCGGCGCGGAGAGCCATGAGTATACCAATGCGACCACCGGCGGCATGGTCAGCGCGGAAACCGGTGAATACGATCCGGAGATTATCCGGACCCTGGGCCTGCCCGGGCGGTTTTTCAGGCCCCTGCAGCGGCCGGGCAGCGTGATCGGTGAATACAGGGGAATCAAGGTGATGCTGTGTGCCACCCATGATACAGGCAGCGCGGTGGAGGGAATCCCCATGGAGGGGAATGAACTCTATATTTCTTCCGGCACCTGGTCCCTGCTGGGAGTCAAAACGCCGAAGCCGCTGACGGACGCAGGAAGTGAAGCTGCCAACTACTCCAATGAAGGCGGCGTAGGCTATAACCGGTACCAGAAAAACATCATGGGTATGTGGCTGGCGAACAGGCTGCGCAGCGAACTGTGCCCGGAAAAACCGTGGGATGAAATCACGGCGGAAGCAGAAGAGAAACACTTCGATCACCTGGTGGATGTGAACGATCCGGTTTTCCTTGCCCCGGAGAGCATGAAAGCAGCGTTTGATTCCAAACTGCCCCATCCCCCGAAATGTATGGCAGGATATTTCCGGTGCGCATACCGGTCCCTGGCGGACGGATACCGCAGGGCGATCGAGGAAATAGAACAGAATACAGGCAACCGGTACCGGAGGCTGTACATTGTGGGCGGCGGGGCCAAGAACAAATACCTGAACCGGCTGACGGAAGAAGCCACCGGCAAGCAAGTGACCGCACTGCCTATCGAGGCGACGGCGCTGGGGAACATCATGATCCAGATCAAAAACGGAGGAGAAAAAGCATGAGCTACGAAGAAGCAAAAAAGCGCTATGCGGCTATCGGCGTTGATGCCGGCGCAGCCATTGAAAAACTGAAAAAAGTGCCCGTGTCGCTGCATTGCTGGCAGGGAGACGACGTACGGGGCTTTGATACTGATCCGAGCAAGCCGCTGACGGGCGGCATCCAGACCACAGGGAACTATCCGGGTCGGGCCGGTACACCGGAGGAGCTGATGGCGGACCTGGACAAGGTGCTGAGCCTGATTCCCGGCACGCCGAAGATGAACCTGCATGCCAGCTACGCGATCTTTGAAAACGGCGAATGGGCGGACCGGGATAAGCTGGAGCCGAAACATTTCAGAAAATGGGTGGAGTTCTGCAAGGAACGCGGCCTGGGCTGTGACTTTAATCCCACCTTCTTCTCCCATCCGATGTGTGATCCACTGACACTGTCCAGCCCGAATGAAGAAACCAGGAAGTTCTGGATTGAGCACGGCAAAGCTTGCATCCGTATCAGCAGTTACCTGGCGGAAGAACTGGGCCAGCCTTGCGTGATGAATATCTGGACCGGCGACGGGTTCAAGGATATTCCCGCCGACCGGATGGGACCGCGGGTACGCTACCGTGAATCCATTGACGAAATCCTGAAGGAGCCCTATGACTTCAAAAAAGTAAAGCCCTGCATTGAAAGCAAGGTTTTCGGCATCGGCGTGGAAGCTTATACGGCAGGCAGCGCGGAATTCGCCCTTTCCTACGCGGCAATGAATATGGACAAGTGCATTCCGCTGATGGACAACGGTCACTATCACCCCACGGAAGTGGTCAGCGACAAGATTCCTGCCCTGCTGGCCTTCTTCCCGGAAATTGCGCTGCATGTAACCCGGCCGATCCGCTGGGACAGCGACCATGTGGTGCTGTTTGACGATGAAACAAAGGAAATCGCCCGGGAGATCGTCCGCTGCGGCGGGCTGGACGGCCGGGTGAATATTGCCCTCGACTACTTTGACGCAAGCATCAACCGGATTTCCGCCTGGGTGACGGGATACCGGAACCTGCAGAAGGCGCTCCTGTTTGCCCTGCTGCAGCCCAATGATGAAATGAAGTCCCTGCAGGATGCGGGAGAGTTCAGCAAGCTGATGGTGATGCAGGAAGAACTGAAAACCATGCCCTTCGGCGAGATCTGGGACGAGTACTGCCGGAGCTGCGGCAGGCCGGCTGACGGTGAATGGTTCCCGCAGATTGAGGAATATGAGAAGAAAGTACTGGTGAGGCGGAAATGAAAAATATCCTGGAAGCGCCCTTTATGGTGGAAATGATCCGCACGACGACCAACATGTATAACCAGGGCTGGGACGAACGCAACGGCGGGAATATCAGCCTGATGCTGGATGCGGCGGAAATCGCCGGATACCTGGATACGGGAAAGGCGCTGCGCACAATCCCGACTGGCTTCACCGCTCCGGAACTGGACGGGAAGTGTTTCCTGGTGACGGGAACCGGCAAGTACTTCAAGAATGTGCAGTATGCCCCGGAAGTCAATCTCGGCATTGTCCGGCTGAAGGAGCAGGGACAGCAGGCTGACCTGCTGTGGGGCTATGCGGACGGCGGGCAGTTTACCAGCGAGTTTCCGGCCCATATGATGAGCCATGTGGCACGGCTGAAGGTTAACCCGGAAAACAGGGTGGTGATGCACTGCCATCCCGCGAACCTGCTGGCGATGACCTACGTCCATGACCTGGACGAGAAGCAGTTTACCCGGACCCTGTGGCAGATGTGCACCGAGTGTGTGGTGGTTTTCCCGGACGGGGTGAATGTGCTGCCCTGGATGCTGTGCGGCACAAACGAGATCGGCGAAGAAACGGCAGAAAAAATGAAGACCGCAAGGCTGGTGGTCTGGAGCCAGCACGGTATTTACGGCGCGGGCAAAGACCTGGATGAGACCTTCGGCCTGATCGAAACCGCGGAAAAAGCCGCGGAAATCTATATGAAGATCGCCCATCTTCCGAGAATCAACACGATTACGGATGAGCAGATGCATTTGCTGGAGAAGCGTTTCAACATCAAAGCAAGGGAAGGCTACCTGGACTGACCGGGGAGGGTCAAAGGCCTGTTTCCTGCAGGCCTTTGCGACCCAGGGCCATCATGCGGCGGCAGTAATCGTCGCTGCGCTTCTGGATATCATCCTGGTAAACTTCCAGCTCCGGCATGGAGACAGCAAAGAAATCATAACCCGTCTTATCAAATATATGGCGTTCGCCGAAAATGATCAGCTGGTGGAAAGACCTTTTGGCGCTTTCCACCTTTCCTAATGCGTGGAAAGCCAGCCCCTGATAATAGATATAGTCAGAGGGCTGGTCGTTGTAATAGCGGACAGGCTCGGGAACCTGGGAACCGGCGGCTGCCTCCGTAAAGCATTCTGCGGCTTTGGATTCATTCCCCAGAAGCCTGTAAGCGCAGCCCATCAGGTAATATGCCTGATTATCAGGGACGTTTTCCAGCTTGCCTTCCCCAAGGTTGGCAGGATAGGAAAGAGTCCGGGACGCATATTCAATGGCGGCTTCCGCCCGGCCTTCCGCCAGGGCTTTTTCCGCCAGGGCGAAGAGGGCGGTTTTGTATTCGTCCGCCACTTTGCCTTCTCCGCCTTCCCATACATGGAAAGTATAATTCATCAGCAGATCCAGAGCTTTTTCATGCTGTCCGTCTGCATTCAGCAGGCTGACATAGGCGAGCATCAGGGCATACCGGTCCGGAAGCAGATCCCGGCGTGCTTCCAGGAGGGCCAGCCGGGATAGCTGTTGTCTGAAAGCAGGGTAAATTCATCCTCGCCTGTGACCAGGCCGGTTACCTCAAAAACAGAAGGTGCGGAAAGACAGACCGGCTCTGCAGGGGAAACCTCCTGACCGTTGACGATGAGCCGCAGTTGGCGGGTTCGTTCACATTCCAGAAAGACGCGGCTGCCGGCAGGACAGTTCCAGGAGACTTTCCGGCTGAACTTCGCCTCACCTTCGAAGGAATACTTGCGGGTCAGGCGCGTGACGATGGGATCGCCTTCCTGCCAGAAACCGATCTTTTTGACTTCCTCTGCCTGCCATTGTTTATGGGGATCATCCGGCAGGCCGAAGCCGCCCTCATCCAGTGTTCCGGGCAGACGGATTTCTCCGGACTGCCCCGGGATGGAGCATTCCCAGATACCCGACAGATCAACGGTTCTCATGGCCATTTACCTCAGATTTTTATTGCCCTTATCATACCCCGGACCGGCCGCTTCAGCAAGGATATTTATCCACTATTGACGCTTTTTGAATGTCATATTTTGCCGGTAATTCCATATACCGCTGTTTTCAGGCAATCAGCTTCGGTATACTTCAACATGATTTGTCAGTATTTTTTTGAAAAACAGATACAAATTTGCAAATTTTTGGTATAATCCATGTCAAAAGGCAGTGCGCCCCGTTTTATATGCTTGTTGAGGAAGTATCGTGATATGCAAATGAAAAAGATCAGATGGCTTGTGCTGTGTATTCTGGCTTTATGTTTATTCATTCCTGCGGGAATAGCAGAACGTGCTATTCCGGAGGTGCTGAAGGTGACACAGGAAGTCAAATGCTACAGGGCAAAAGGCTATCGGATTATTACGTATTCAGAACTGCATTCCACCAGGGAAGACGTAAATGACTTGATCAATGGCATGGTGGCAGCCCTGAAAGAAGAAGCGGAAGCAGTGGTGCCGGAAGGAAGGGATTATAACAAAAGATGTGCCCATGCAGATATTTATACACAAATTACCCGAACGGGTGACCGCTGGCTGAGCTTTCATGTGTGTGCACAGACATCTGCAAAGAGCAGCCAGAATTGGGTGAAATGTGAAGATTATCCCTACGACATGGAATCCGGCCGGCTGATCCGGTTGGGAGATATTATCCGTGAGGAGGGCTGGGAGAAACTGCTGGATGAAATCCGGAAGCAGGTAGAGGAAAGCTTTCCTGAAGACAAACCAAATGAGAAAGCGCTGAACGCGATTTGCAGCCGTGAAAGCCTGACGGAGGCCGGGTTCATCGTGACTCCCGGGCATCTGGCGCTGTTTTTCCCCGCGGCAGACGTGTATCCTGCCCATGCCGAGGCGCTCCTGCGGGTGGAAATCTATGTGCCGGAGCTGCGTGAAATCCTGACGGAAGAGGCACGGAAAGAAACAGACTGCACCGGCTACAAGCTGGTTGCACTGACCTATGACGACGGCCCCGGAAAGGGGACAACCAGGGGCGTGCTGAGTTCATCCGTCCGCCATCCCGGGCAGGTGACCTTCTTTACGACAGGACACCGCCTGGAGGGCAATGCCGAGATGCTTCATATGGAGTTTGACGCCGGTCACAGCGTGCAAAGCCATACCTGGGCACATGCCACCAAAGGCGTGACAACGGAAAAGGTGACTGACTGGGAAACGCAGTATAACGAGGCCATGGGCAGCATCATCGGCAGGCTCCCGATCATGATGCGTCCTCCGGGAGGAAACTGGAAGGGATACGTCAATTCAGGCACCGAGCTGGCCCAGATCCTGTGGGATACCAATTCCACGGATTCGTCCGCCGGTGAAGGAAAACAGGACATGCTGGGCTGCTGCGGCCGCGCCAGCATTGCCTGTGACGGAAGTATCGTGCTTTTCCACGATGTCAAAATCTATGCCGGGGATCTGGCGGAACGATCCATGCGGTTCTTTGAGCAGGAAAACATGCTGCTTGTGACCGTCAATGACCTGTGTGTGCTGCGCGGCGTTTCGCTGAAAGCCGGGACCGTATTGCAAAACTGCCCGCCGGAAGGAACGGAAGTAAGCATTCAGGCTCACCGGTAAGCGTACATACCGTCGCTTCCGACAATCAGGCCGCGGTACATCTCAATGGACAGGAGATGTTTTCCGCCGGGTGTTTCAAAAGAGTATATCCAGGTGCCGCCGGTGACAGAAGTGTCATCGGCTTTTTCCATGATCCTGCTGTTCATGGCGATGCAACGGCCCCACTCTGCTTCTTCGGGGGAGATCTCTGCCGGTTCAGGACCTGTCTCACAGTCTGTGAAATACGCTGTAATGACAGCGGTATCGAGACCGTCGCGCAGACCGTGGCAGAACTTCCAGACCGGAGGCTGTTCTTCAGCATCATCCGGACCATTGGGATAGGAGGCGTGGGTAACGGAGATCAGTTGTCCATCCTCAAAAATACCGGAAGTGTTATAAGCATTGAAAGGGTTTTCATCCGCCTGCAGCGAATTAAGGAATTCTTCAGCGCTTAATGGCATCTCTTCTTCACCGGAAACGATGGGAATGTACCTGAAGCTGTCCGGCAGGGGAAGCAGGACCTTGGCAAATCCCACAGACGTGACAGGAACCCAGTCGTTGACGACGGCGATAAAGGAGCCATCTTTGCAGGACTCGAAAACTATATAACCGTCGAAGGCTTCTTCGGGACAGATTTCAAAGGCAGTGACGGTACCCTGGGATTCAGGATCTGTATGCGGAATGATTTCCTTTACGGTCCAGAAACGGTCGTTGACCAGGATCGTGTCTCCCGGGGTGAGGGAAAGGATCTCATCCGCCCTGTAATGATCCTGCAGATACAGGACAGCGATGAAGTATCCACCGCTGCCGATCCGGCCTGTGTTCCGGAAGGAGAGCCGGAATTCGCCATTGCCCTGGTCGAGACTGTCATGATCAACCGGGATGGGACGGATTTCCGCGGCACAGGCGAAGACGGTGCAGCAGAGGGTGAGCAGCAGGACCAGCAGAACGGCGGTCAGGATCTGATTGCGTTTCATGGATATTCCTCCTTGCGGTCGGTTGGGACGGTTCTATGTACTTTCACTCTGTATGACGCACGGGAGCGGGAAAAGTTCCACAAAAAGCATCTGAAGATCGTGTATATTTTTATGGGTAAAAGGAGGATTCAGTTTGATACCGGAAAACGCTTTTTTCCACGGTACGGTAATCGGCGGACTGGACACGATCCTCGCCAACGCAAAATCCCATGTTGACGGGAGCAAAGTCGCGTACTTTACGACGGACAGGGTATACGCGCTTGTCTGCTGCAGAAGCAGGCAGGAGAACTTTGTCACCATGGGACTGAGGGATGGAATCCAAACTTATTTTGAACGGTTTCCCGATCAGCTGAAGGTC
>JAEEGK010016477.1_pt1 | contig 16240 bp, 14 predicted proteins | sample 8958771 | NCBI WGS metagenome assembly JAEEGK01 (sample SAMN16246547, study PRJNA631951) | gut metagenome | biome: gut microbiome; feature: rumen; material: SC-attached | host: Bos | place: Iran: Karaj | collected 2018-10
AAGACGCGGTTGTCCTTGCTAACGATGAACTCACAAGGTAATCCGAAGTTTCCAGTCACTTCAGGACCATTTGCGAAAATATGGTTGGTCAGATTGTTGAGGACTTGAAGGTTGGCATCCTTACCTTGGTTTTGGTTGTTGTATTGCGGGTTTTCGTCAAGGAAGCACAGCACCTTGCCGTCATACATACCTAACCGCTCCAACTCTTCACGGCAATACTTGATGCCTCCTGTGCTTTCGCTGATGAAGTAGAACTTCACATCGCCGCGGTGCCTGGCGTATGCTGGTGCGTAGGTTCTCCTCAAATGCTCCATGCAAGCACCGCACCCCGAACTGTAAACCATCACAATTTTGAAATGTGTTGTGTCCGAGGTGATCAAATGTTTCAATTGGTCAGCGTCCAAACATTCAATGAAGTCATGGTTTTTGGCGTACCGTTCGTTCCATCGGTTTGGAATGGCCACCTGCACCCTAAGGCAGGATTGAAAAAGCATCATTATCATTGATGCAACAACAATTCTCGTTTTCATCGTATTGGCATTAAATTGATGTTCTAATACTATATCGTAAAAGATGCATAATTCAACCCTCATCTATTCCGAAAACATCTCCTCGGTGACGGTGATTTGATAAGTAACGGTGCAATCGCTGAACCAATAATCTTTGCTGATTTCAAATGCGTTGAGATCGTTGAACCAGCTTCTTGGCAGCTCTTGCAGTTCACCATCCACATTGCGGTAAACACTTACCTCCTGTAATGCCTCAACCACCACATCCTCGGGTGGATAATCATCTCCTTTGCTTCCGCCATATTCACCGAAGGCTAAAGTCTCGCTGCCTTCTTTAATGTGTTTGGTAACACTGAAATCGCCTGAAGACTCATGGCGTTCAAGAACCAATTCCGTTTCCGTGCTGTTCACCACATTGATCTGCATATAAAAATGGCCGTCAGACAATGAATCAGGTTTGCATCCCACATGCATCAAGCCGCAAACAAGCATCGCGGCAAGAATAATTAAATGTCTTTTCATGTCTTTTGTGTTTAATGGGTTAGTACTTTGATTTCATTGCTGCAAAACTATAACAAAAATCAACGAAAAAATCAACCCAAAGACCAAGTACAAGTTTTCCTTTTTAATACTTGTTGAAAATCAACTAAATGCAATAACGAATTACAAGTTTTTGTTAATCCAAAAACGAGGAAAACGAGGCATTTTCGGTCTTTTTTCTGAGGTTGGAGCGGTATTTATTCACCGTGTTATCGCTCAGACCGAGCAAATCGGCTTCTTCCTTTGCACGGAAATGTAGGAAATTGAGCACCGCAATTTGTTGCTCCGTTTCGCTCAGTTCTGGGTACGCAGCCGCCACCCGCTCCATGGCTCCGGGATAAGCCGCCTCAAACTCGTCCATGATGCGCTCCAAGCGGTTCGGCACCTTCGCGCGGTAAAGGTCGGCTACCCGCTGCGGCAGCATCGCCCGCGCCTGCTGCAAGGCATCATCCGCCTGCGTCTGTAGTTGCTGCAGCGCGTCATCCACCGTCTGAAGCTGCTGCAAGGCATCATCCACCCGCGCCTGAAGCTGTTGCTTCTCCTCATTCAAGATCTGTGCCTCCGCCTCATGTTCCTTTCTCCGCTTGGCCATCCACCACCACAATCCAACCCCCAAAACCAGCAACACCACCACAGCCGTCACCACACCCCGCACCATGCGTTGCCGTGCTGCCAACTGTTCAGCCTGCCGTCTCTCGGCTTCAGCCTTCTCCTGTTCCCACTGCAAATGCTGCTGGAACATATCATTAAGTTGCGAGACCCGTGCCTGGCTATTAGCCGCCGAGGTCACATCTTCAATAAGAAATTGGGCATACTGGTTGGCTTTCACAGTGTCGCCCTCTATCATGGCAATCTCTCGCAAAGGTCTAGCTACCATACTTGCTCTATCAGGGTCTTTGTCAAACACAGGAATCAAATAGACCTTTGCGGAATCAAATTGCCTGGTATCATAATAGATATAACCAATGGTTGAGTATCTGGTTAGTCTTTCTGTCTCATCAGCAGCTTGTGCCACCATGCTTTTCAGGCTATCCAATGAAGAGGTGTTATCGTGGTGTACCTCGTATTCCAAAAACGCCATTAAAGAAACCACGTCTCTATACAATATGTCGTTTCTGTCAGGCAAGTATTTCAATGCTGCATTGTAATAGAAAGATGCACTGTCATATAAATCCAGTTTGTCATATTGTTGTCCTATTGTGCGAAGTGTGCTGGCCAAACTTCGAGGCGAAGACTTCGCCATCCTATTGTAAGCCAACGATTGCTTCCCGCAATAGATGGCAGGCTCTTGCATAAACTGTTTGGAAAACAACTCCACAAGTCGGTTATAAGTTAACGCCATAAACCGTGCCTTGTGTCCCACCAAAGCCATCTCCTCAAAATGCCCCTCCATCATCCGCAAGGCATTGAGATACTCCTCGCAAGCCTCAATAAGGCTGTCGCGCTCATAGTAGCCCGCACCATTAATATAATGCGCCCGCGCCGCCAAAAACGCATCCCGCCCCTGTACGGACGCACCGCGTGCGTCCGCTTTACCGTGTGCGTCCGCTCCATCTATCCCCACAATCGAATCAAAAAAATGAACCGCCTTCAGCACCTCCGCTCGGTTGCTTTGCCCATAATCATTCTTAAACAGCAGCTCCGCAATCAGCACCTGGCAATAATGCCCTTCAAACGCATCCAAGCTATCCGCCTCAGGGCTTGCGGCAAACTCCATCATCACCGCCAAAGCACTATCCGGCTGTTCCCACATCAAACTATCAATGGCGGATAATTTCAGGAGAGACGGTGTGGCCACCACCTCTTCAACCCCATCATCAACGGTTCGGGCACAGCCAACCACCATTAACGATAATAACACGACGATATGCAGATAGGTTTTCATCGGCTGCAAAGGTAGTCAAAATCCATTTATTCGTTTCTTGTCGGAGGTTTCATTATTTATTCTAATTTTGCCATTTTAAACTACCAAACAAATGAAAATACATCATTATCTATTGGTTTTCATAGGATTAACGATGATTGGTTGCAGCGAAAAACCTGCAGCGACCACCCATCCAAACCCTGCTGCCGATTACATCCAATACGTTAACCCCATCATCGGGACGAATGGTATGGGACATACCTTCCCAGGTGCCTGTGCACCTTTCGGCATCGTGCAACTCAGTCCCGACACCGACACCGTGCCGCATGACATCGATGGGGTTTACCAACCTCGGGTGTATGAATACTGCGCTGGTTATCAACACAAAGATAGTACCATCGTTGGCTTTAGCCATACCCACTTTAGCGGCACGGGGCACTCCGACTTGGGCGATATTTTGGTGATGCCCGTGACAGGTGAGATCAAGTTCAACCCGGGCACACAGACTAACCCCGACGCAGGTTACCGCTCCCGTTTCAGCCACGACAGTGAGGTTGCTGTGCCAGGCTATTACGAGGTCTTTTTGCAGGATTATGGCATCAAAGCCCAACTGACAGCCACGGAACACGCTGGCATCCATCGCTATACCTATCCGAAAGACCAAGATGGAAGCATCATTCTTGACTTGCAGCACGGCATCTACAACTACGACGGCAAAACCCTTTGGGCCAACCTCCGCGTGGAAAACGACGCCCTGCTGACGGGCTACCGCATCACCAATGGCTGGGCGAGAACAAATTACACCTACTTCGCCATCAGTTTCAACCAACCCATCAAGGACTATGGTTACCGTGAGTTAGAGAAACCCAAATATAATGGCGGCTGGGGCAAGTTCGATGTCAAACACAACTTTCCAGAGATGACAGGGCGCAAGATTGTGGCTTATTTCACCTTCGACAATCCTCAGACCTTGGAAATGAAAGTCGCCCTTTCTGCCACCAGCACCGAAGGTGCCTTGCGCAACCTCCACGCCGAGACCGATGGTCGCAATTTCGAGCAACTTCTCGCCGAAACCCAATCCAAATGGAACAAGGAACTCTCCATCCTGCAAGCAGAAGGTACCGAAGATCAGAAAGCGATGCTATATACTTCGCTTTATCATACAATGATCAACCCCTCTATCTATATGGATATGGACGGACAATACCGCGGCCTCGATCACAACATCCACCAAGCCGAGGGCTTTACCAACTATACCGTGTTCTCGCTTTGGGACACCTACCGCGCTTTACACCCGCTCTTCAATGTACTGCAGCCGCAACGCAATGCCGATATGGTGCAATCCATGCTGAAACACAGTGAACAGAGTGTCCACGGACTACTTCCCGTGTGGTCGCACATGGGCAACGACAACTGGTGCATGATTGGCTACCACGCCGTGTCGGTGCTGTCGGATGCCTTTGCCAAGGGCGTTGCTGACAAAAAAGACGCTATGTTAAAGGCCATGCAACGCAGCTCAACTTGTCCATATTATGTGAACCTAGACAACTACCAACAACTCGGCTATGTCCCCTTCGACAAGAACAGCGGCTGTGTCTCCATTACTTTGGAATATGCCTACGATGACTGGGCCATTTACCAAGCTGCATTGAAAGCTGGCAACCAAGAAATTGCCAATATCTACAAACAGCGCGCTGCCAATTGGCGCAACACCTTCGACACGGAGCTGGGTTTTGCACGTCCCAAGATGAGCGATGGCACTTGGAAGACGCCCTTCAGCCTCTTCGACACCGAAGGCGAAGGCTTCATGGAGGGCAACTCCTGGGTGTATTCATTCTATGTACCGCAGGATGTGAAAGGTCTCATTGAAGCCATGGGAGGCGATGCACAGTTCATCCACAATCTCGACACTTTATTTGTCATGCAACTACCGCCCGAGTTCTTCGAGAACACGGAAGATGTCACAGAGGAAGGCTTGATGGGCTGCTATAACCACGGCAACGAACCCGCACATCATATTGCCTACCTTTACAACTGGACCTCACAACCCTACAAGACCCAATACTGGCTGCGCGAGATCATGAACCGCTTTTACAAGAACAACATCGACGGCCTCTGCGGCAACGACGACTGCGGCCAAATGTCGGCGTGGTACATCTTCTCCGCGATGGGCTTCTATCCCGTCTGTCCCGGCAGCGACCAATATGTATTTGGAGCACCTTATTTGCCTTATCTGAAAGTGCGTTTGGGTAATGGCAAGACCTTGGAAATCAAGGCATCTAATGTGAGTGATGAGAACCGTTATGTGCAAAAGGTGACGCTTAACGGACAGGAGGTTACGAAGCTTTACCTCACACATGAACAATTGATGCAAGGCGGGGAATTGGTCTTCGAGATGGGCAACGAGCCTAATCTGAAGCGTGGCATAAAGCCCGAGGACAAACCGTATTCCATGACGGAATGATTTGTTTTTGCAACTGAAATACCATGATTTCCAAAAAAATGCATATTTTTGCAACATGATAGCATTAGATTCTCTTTTGGAAACAATTTTTCAAGAATACCGAGAACAACTGCCAAGGTTCTTTGAGGCTAACCAACCATCCTGCCAAATACGCCTAAGGAAAATGCAAGACACAGCCGGTTTCCAAGAATTCGAGCCCGTCAATAAAGTGTTTGCCCATGGAAGCCATTAGAATTTCTCTTGACGATTATGTCCTTTCAGGTGGCGGTGCCAACGGTGAGAGCTATAATCACAAGACCGACCCTTCGGTGATGCTCAAGCTCTATTTCCCAGGAAGGATTCAGCAACCGTTGGATGAGATGAATTTGGCCCGAAAGGTCTATGATATGGGCATTCCCACGCCAAAACCGGGAGAATATGTCGTTACTGAAGACGGTCGTTACGGCATTCGTTTTCGCCGCATCTTAGGGAAAAAATCCTATTCGCGTGCAACGGCAGACGAGCCGAAAAAAATAATGCAATTTGCTTCTGAATTTGCCCAAATGTGCCTTAAACTCCATGCCACGCACGTAGACACCACCCAATTTGAGAACGTTAAGGTTCGCTATTATCGACTCCTCAAAGAAAACCCATTCTTTACGCCAATGGAGAAAGACCATCTGGAGCGTTTCATCGTTGATGTTCCCGACGAAGACACGGCCATCCATGGCGACCTTCAATACAGCAATGCTATCTTCGTTGGCAATCAACGTTATTTTATCGATTTGGGTGATTTCTGTTGGGGCAACCACCTTTTTGACTTGGGAATGGTTTACCTCTGCTGTTGCCTTAGCGACGAGGCTTTCATTCAGGAGACCTTCCATATGCCAAAGGCTTTGGCCATAAAGTTTTGGGAGTGCTTTGTACCAGCATATTTCGGGAAAAGCGTTCCATTGAAAGAAATTGAAGAAATGATACGTCCCTTTGCTGGGCTCAAAACCTTGATAGTGGAAAGGGATACCAAATGTCCGATGCCAGAACTTCGCACAGCATTAAAAACCATATTATGAAGTTCGAACGAAAAAAAGATAATAAAAAAGGCGGCATATCTATGAGAGCCAGATTGCTGCTGCTGATTGTAGCCACCCTCACATTGGAGGCTACATCCATCATCCAGTTTGCCTTTACCCAAAGGGAAATCAAACAAGAGGCCTCACTTCGCGCTGAGAGCGAATTGAAAAGTGCTGAGAACAAAATCATGGATGTCGTGAACCAAGCCGAAGCCGCTGTTCGCAACAGTATTTGGGTGGCACAATGGTGTTTGGAAAATCCCGACAGTCTGGAACGGATTCCCCAGCGGGTGGTAAGCGAAAACCCTGTCGTAGTCGGGTCAACTATGGCTCTCGTTCCTGGTTACAACATAAAAAAACCTTTGTATGCCCCTTACGCCGCTAGAGATTTGGAAACCGGTGAAATCAGGATGCTTTCACTGGCTACAGAGGAATACGACTATCCCTCTATGGAATGGTTTACCAAACCTATTGAATTAAACGATAGCTATTGGTCGGAACCCTATTTTGATGAAAACGGTGGCGACATCCTGATGACGACCTTCTCCATGCCAGTAAAAGACGCAAACGGTGAGGTGGCAGCCATCCTAACCGCCGACATCTCTTTGGATTGGCTCACAGATTTTGTTGGTGAAATAAAGGTTTATCCCAATGCCTTCAGTATGGTCGTCAGTCGGAGTGGACAAATTATGGTGTGTCCTGTAGAAACCTTGGTGATGCAGACCACTGTTGATCAGTTTGCGTCGAAATCAGAAGACTTTGAAGCACTCGACCGTTTCAATCAAGCCATGCTATCTGGACAGTCGGGCGAGATGCCTGTCCGTTACCAAGGGCAAATCAACCATGTCTATTTCTCACCCGTGGAGCGAACGGGGTGGTGCTTGTCGATTGTGCTTCCTGAAAAAGAATTGTACAGCGGTGTTCGCCGAATTGGGATGATTGTAAAGTTACTGCAACTATTAGGTTTGGCTATGCTCATTGTCATTCTTCGAGTGGCAACAAAAAACCAAGCCAAATACCTAAGTATGAATGAACAGAAAGAACGGATGGAAAACGAGCTCCACATCGCCAGAGAGATTCAGATGGCAATGATTCCCAAGACTTTCCCGCCTTTCCCAGAGCGAAAAGACTTGGATCTCGCCGCCTCCATCATTCCTGCCAAGGAAGTTGGGGGTGACCTATACGATTTCTTTATCCGCGACGAGAAACTGTTCTTCTGCATTGGTGACGTCTCAGGTAAAGGCATTCCTGCCTCTTTGGTGATGGCGGTGACTCGAAGCTTATTTCGCGCCATGTCGGCTCATGAAGACAGCCCTGCAAAGATCGTTGCCTCAATGAATGACTCTATGGCGGAAACTAACGAAAGCAGCATGTTTGTCACGTTCTTTTGTGGTGTGCTTGACATAAACTCCGGTCATCTGTGCTATTGCAATGCCGGCCACAACCCACCCATGATCCTCACTGATGCCATTAGGATGCTGCCAATGGAACCTAACCTTCCGCTAGGTATCATTAAAGGAACTGTTTTTGTTGAACAGGAAACTGATTTCAACTACGATGACGCTCTCTTCCTTTATACTGATGGCCTTTCAGAGGCTGAAAATGCATCCCAAGAACAATTTGGTGAGGCACGAATAGAGAAGGCGCTCCACGGGAAAAAACACTCAGAAGAGCATTTGGGGAACATCGAACGGCAAGTCTCTCTCTTTGTTGGTGAAGCTCCGCAAAGCGACGACCTAACCATGCTTTTCGTTCACTATCTAGGCGATGCAAACAAGAATCCGCATCACCTCATCTTGCATAACGATGTTGAACAAATTGCGTTGTTGCCTGGGTTTGTTGAGGCTGTAGCAAAAGAGGCACAACTCGACCACGAAACCTCTTTCAATCTCAATCTGGCCTTGGAAGAGGCTGTGAGCAATGTAATCATGTATGCTTATCCCGAAGGAACGGATGGAATAGTGGATATTGAAGCCATCGTTGACAGAAAACACGTGTCATTCGTCATCACCGATAGTGGAAAGCCTTTCGATCCTACGGCCAAGGAAGACGTTGACATTAATGCAAAAATGGAGGAACGGCCGATTGGAGGCCTCGGCATCCACCTCGTCCGTACCATCATGGATATGGTTAGCTATGAACGAAAAAGAGAGAAAAACATATTAACAATAACAAAAAACTACTAACAATATGGAAGTAAACATCTCACGTGAAAACAACACGATTATAGTTCGATTTTCAGGTCGTATGGACACTCCCGGCGCGCAGGAAATCAACCCGCAAATGACCGCTTTGGTCGAGGAAGCCGACAAAACCATCATTTTGGACTGTAACGAACTCACCTACATATCCAGTTCTGGTCTTCGGATTTTCCTGACTTTACGCAAAGCGGCCACCGACAGGGGAGGAAAAATCATCATCCGTAACATTTGCGACGATATCCACAACGTATTCATGATGACAGGTTTTCTGAATCTATTTGAAATTCAACCCAATAATTGTAACTAAACGAAAAAAGACTTCAATGAAAATCGCTGCATTGGTTTCGGGGGGTGTCGACAGCTCCGTGGTGGTGCCGCTACTCAAAGAGCAGGGCTACGACCCGCATATCTTCTATATCAAGATCGGTATGGAAGGCAAGGAAGACCTGTCGAGCTGTCCGTCGGAGGAGGACATTGAAATCACTACTTACATTGCCAAGAAATACGGCTGCAAGTTCGACATCGTGGACCTGCAACACGAGTATTTTGAGACCGTCGGGAAATACACCATGGAAATGGTGCGCAAGGGCCTCACGCCCAATCCCGATGTGATGTGCAACCGTTGGATCAAGCTCGGTGCCTTTGAGGAAAAGGAAGGCCACAACTTCGACAAGATTGCCACAGGACACTATGCACGCTCGTGGGAGGATGAAAACGGCATCTTCTGGCTCGGCACAGCGGCCGACACCTTCAAGGACCAGACCTATTTCTTGGGTCGCATCACTTATGCACAGTTGAGCAAAGTCATCTTCCCCATTGGCGACATTCCCAAACCCGAGGTGCGTCGATTGGCCGCCCAGTACAAGCTGCCAAGTGCGGAACGCCATGATAGTCAAGGGATTTGCTTCTTGGGCAAGATCAACTACAACGACTATATCCGCGAATACCTTGGCGAGATGCCAGGCGACATCCTGGAGTTGGAGACAGGCAAGAAATTGGGGCATCACAAGGGCCTTTGGTTCCACACCATCGGACAGCGCAAAGGCTTGGGTCTCGGAGGCGGACCTTGGTTTGTGGTGAAAAAAGACATCCCGAACAACATTGTCTATGTTTCGCAGGGCTACGATCCCGTGGCACAATACACCAACATTGTTCCCTTGGGCGACCTGCAACCGATGAATCCTGCCTTGCAATTCGTTGATGGGCAGCGTATCCGCTTCAAAATACGCCATCAGCCTGAGTTCACTTATGGCCATATCCTCCTCACCGAGCGTGGTGCCAACATTGTTTCTGAAGTAGCTATCTCAGGCGTGGCACCTGGGCAGTTTGGGGTGGTTTACCATGAGACAGAGCCTTATGTTATTGGTAGTGGAGTTATTATTGAGACTAATGAATACAATAGCTGATCGCATATTATACGAGGACAACCACCTTATCGTGGTCAACAAGCTCCCCTCCGAAATCGTGCAGGGCGACAAGACGGGCGACGTCTGCCTGCTCGACGACATCAAAGAATACATTAAAGAGAAATACGACAAGCCAGGGAATGTCTTTGCCGGCCTTGTCCATCGCATCGACCGCCCCGTGAGCGGCGCCGTGATGTTTGCCAAGACGAGCAAAGCCCTGTCGCGCATGACCGTGAAGGTGAAAGATCGCGATTTCCGCAAGACCTACTTAGCTCTCGTGAAAAACCATCCGCCCAAACAAGCCGATGTGTTGGAGGACTACCTTGTCAAGAACGAGAAGATGAACAAATCGTTCGTCGTGCCTGAAGGCACTAAAGAAGCCAAGTTGGCGCGACTCAGCTATCGTGTAGTCGGCAAATCAGAGACTTTTTATCTACTTGAAGTCGAGTTGTTTACGGGAAGGCACCATCAGATTCGTTGCCAGTTAGCGCACATCGGTTGTCCCATCCGTGGCGACTTGAAATACGGTTATCCGCGTAGCAACCCTGATGCTTCCATCAGCCTGCACGCTTGGCGTATCGCCTTCGAACACCCCGTTTTGAAGACACAAATAGAGATAACAGCGCCCTTGCCTGAAGTGGCGCCTTGGACAGCGTTTCAGCAGTTGTCGGATTAAAGATTACTTTCCTCTATTCGACTCTCAACGACTTCCACTTTGACTTCCTTGTCGGCACGACGAATGGCAAAGCCAAACATCATCATGATGAGGCCAAATACCAAAGCGATGATACCTGACAAGATGATAAACCATTTCACGAATCCGAAGGGATGTGCAATGAGCAGCACGCCGAATGCTATGCTTAGGATAGCACTCACAATATAGAAGCCCTTGTTCCACAGGTTCTTGGTGCGTGACATCACAAGCAGCATGAAAGCACCGATGATGGCTGCCCACATACCAATCAGAATCACCAATAATTTAAGGGCTTCTGTAGCATAAATGGCGGAAAGTACTCCAATGGTAATCAATGCCACAGCTTCCAAAAGAATCAAGCCCCAAGGCAATTTCTTTCTTATACGCATTATCGCGGCGATCAAGAAAATAGCACCTGTTGCGGCAATACAGATGCCTGAAACACGCATGACTATCTCGAGAATGTCGATAAATTGCTCCGTAAACGAAATGGCTAATACACCATAACCAATGGCGACGATTCCGCTCACAAGGAACGCGATCCAGCTAGAATTTGCTTTTTTGACTTCCATAGTAATATGATTTAGATGAGGTTCATAATTCCCTTATAAACAATGAAATAAAGACCACAAATCACCAACAAAATACCTGCAACGCGGTTCATCATTGTGGTACGATCGGCATCGAAAAAGCGTTTCAGCTTTGCTGCACCCCAAGCTTTCAAAACATCAAGTGCGAAACTGGTACTCAACACGATAGTGAAAAAGATAATGGTGATGATGGTGTTCTTGGTACCGCCCACAACAATGGCCACTGCCGAAAACCAAAAAATCCATACGAAAGGATTCAACACATTGAGAGCAAACCCTTTACCGATGAAAAAGAAGGGTGATGGGCTATCATCTTGCTCTTCCAGCAGCTCCTTGGCTCTTTGCTCATGGCGCGTCTCCCTATTTCTTGCCTTCAAGAAAAATGTCATTATTCCAAACGCCACCAAAATGACTCCTGCCCCTATGCAAAACCAAGGTACGCCCGAGTTGAACGATACCCCCAACTGAACCGAGGTGAAAATGCAAATGGCTATCACAATGGCATCGTTCAAAATCACGCCGAAAGCAAACTGTACTGCCGACTTAAAGTCCTGATGCAGACTGGTTTGCACCAAAGTAATGAAGGCTGGACCCATATTGATGACAAGACCCAAGAACAATCCCAACAAAACAGCCCAAAAGATCCATTCAAAAGAGAACGGACCTTCCACTTGTGACATGTGATTGAATATGGAGGCAGAATTATCCATTAACGAAGTATTCCTCATTTTTGAACCTGCAAAAATAATTATTTTTATTGAAATAAGGCGAAAAATGAAAATATGCCTTACTTTTGCGACTTGAAAAGATTTCAAAGTATGAAAAACAGACTATTACTTTTGTTATTGACAGTCACCATCTTTGCCCAAGCCCAAACCATTGAGGTTTCGGGGATACAATCCGGCATCTGGGAAGCCGACACAGTGCTGGTCACAAGCGATGTCAAAGTCCAAGATTCATTGCGTATCGCCGCTGGAACGACGGTGCTGTTTGACAGCTTTTACAGCATTAAAGTAGAAAATGGTGCGTCATTGATAGCATCAGGCACGGAAAACGATTCCATCCTCTTTACTATAGCCGATACCACTGGTTTTCACCTCTTCAACATGGGTCGCGGTGGCTGGAACGGCATCCGCTTGAACAAAGCCAGTGCAAGCAGATTCAATTACTGCCGCTTCCAATACGGCAAAGCCGCCCTTGATGATGACCAAGATGGTGGCGCCCTTCGCATTTTCGACTGCACCAATGTGGAAATAAGCCATTGCAACCTGTTCTGCAACTTTTCACGCGAACACGGTGGCGCCCTGAATGCCGAAAACTCAAAAGTGGTGATTCACGATTGCAAGGTTAACAACAATCTGACTTACACCAAGTTGGATACGGTTTATTTCATGTATGGCGGCGGACTGCGTTTCCTGAAATGCGAGGTGGAAATCACTACAACTGATTTTTATTACAACAATGGTGAAACTGCCATTGGCGGAGCATTGAGCATAGACAGCTGTATGGCAAAGATTGACCGTTGCCGTTTTGAGCACAATTTTGGCATCAACGGCGGTGGACTCTATCTGATTCGGTGCTTCGACAATCCGTGTAGCATTACCAACTCGCTTTTTGCCAACAACACCTCGGGGCATTTCGGAGGTGGTTTGGCCATCAGCGACTCATCGCCACTGGTCAGCAACCTCACCGTGGTGGACAATCATTCCGTCGGCGTCAACTGTGGCGGCATCTTCTTCTACCAGCACAGCTCACCCGTCCTATGGAACTGCATCGTCTACGGCAACACCAATAATGTCCCACTCGAAGAACCCGTTCAAATGTGGTCGTGGACCCTTGACGACTGCGCCCCAGAATTTCACAACTGCTTGGTTCAGTTCGGATTCGAGAATATCTCAAACCATGAGATTATCTCTATTTACGAAAACTGCATTGATGCAGACCCGCTTTTTGCTGACCCAGATAACGAAAACTACCAACTTGACCCCGATAGCCCATGCATCAATGCCGGCTCTCCAGAAACGCCAGCAAATCTTCTCAATGGCCTTGACTTGGATGGAAACCAACGTGTCAGCGACAATTGCATCGACATAGGTGCCTACGAATATGACCCTAATGGAGTTCAAGAAACTCTTCAAAACGAGCAAACTATTCACATTGTTGGCAACCCTGTCACAATTTCAAGCTATGCAGAAATCGAATGCGAGAGTGCTTGTAATTTGTTTGCCAAGGTCTTTTCTGTTGATGGTAAACTATTGGTCAACAAGAATTTAGAAAAAGCCCAAATTGGCATCAATCGTATCGAGATTGGAGAATGGTTCCAAAATCTGACCAGCGGAACTTATATAATTCTTATCCAAGCCGAAGGAAAAACAGCCGCCGCAAAAGTCGTCAAACCCTGATAGCCTCATCGTAAAACTGTCGCCTTTGTTCGCGACTGACCTTATATTTTTTGTATTGCCCCGTCTCAAGGTCGCAATCAAACATAGCTTGAATCTGTGAGATGAAGAGCCGTGAATAGAGTCGGTTTTGATAGGCTTGTTTCTCCTTCATGAAAGCAATGGTCTGCTTGATTTGGTCAAGGTCCAAGTCTTCTTTGGTGAAGACAAAAAGACCAAACTCATCGAAATCGCCATAAAAGCCGTTATTCACCTTGTCCATCTTGATTTCGAGGATACGCTTCAAAGGCAAGGCCAACGACCAGAATTCGTATTCATTGCGACCGATGATGCTGCCGTCGCCCAAGCCGTAGGCATAACCACTTTGGTTGATATGACGCAAGTCCTCCGCATTCACTTCCTTGATGTCTTCGCCCGCCATCTCGTTCACCAAAGCATTGGCCACATTCTTGTTCTCGCGGATAGCTCGTGTCACCTCGATGCCGATACTTTGTTCTTCATCCTGCAAGTCTGGCCGGTCGCGGTTTACCAAATGGGCATAATGCTCACCCAGCAGCGTGGCCAATGAGACCATGGCATAACGCTCAAAGAAACAAGTATCGAATTTTGGTTCAAGCATCTCTTTATGGGTTATTTTGTCAGCATTACTTTTGTTACTGAACCATTTTCTCCTTTGATGAAATACAAGCCTTCGGTAAGGTCTCTCAGCTCGATTTGTTGAGTGCCAGACTTCAATGCATACTTAGCCACGCAACGACCTTGGACATCCATCACTTCAACGACCGTATCATCATCCACTTTGATGGTGACACATCCCGAAGTCGGGTTGGGCCAAAGTTGCAGTGTATTTTGCTCATGTTCAGCAACATCAACATATCCGTTGTTGATGGTGAAGAACTTATGAATCTCGGTCAGGTAGCCGATATCGTATTGGTTTTCGCTCATATACCAGGTGTGGTTACCTCCGATGACCTTGATGTGTTGCAGTTCGGCTTCACCCTCATAGGTATAACGCACAAAACGCAATCCATCGTTCTTGAGGTCAGGGAAAGTGTCGATGACGGGTTCGGCAACGCAATGGTTGGCGTTTTTCCAATAATCAAGAATAGCATCAACGCTGAGGCCCAAGTTACCGCCAAAGTATTGCGAATTGCCGTCGTAACCCACCACAGGATCCGTAGTGCCATGAATGTGCAACATCCTCACGGGTGCTACAGCCGTTTGATTCGCCATGGAATGCGTGATCAGTCCGCTGACAGGTGCACAGGCGGTGATGCGGTCGCCATGCTCGATGGCTATGCGATGCGTCATGAAACCACCCATCGAAAAGCCCGTGAAGAAGACACTGTCCAAATTGATGGGATATTGCTCGGCCAACGAATCAAGGAGCGCCATCAAGAAGCCTGAGTCATCGATGCTGCTTGCCATCAGTCCAGCATTCCACATGGTTGCACCCGACTGAGTCAATGCTTGAGGAATCACAACTGCCCATTGAAACTCATCAGCCACCTGTTGGAAATGGAACTCATTGTCCAATCGAGTGATGTTGTCGCCCAAGCCATGCAAGAAATACAGGATGGGCATTGTCTCAGAATGGCTTTCTGGTATCTTGATGAGATATTGCCGTTGCGTGCCTTGCCATTCAAAAGTCTGAATCTGTGAGAAAAGTTGACCACAAAACAGCAGAAGAGAGGATAATACGCTGATTTTAAGTAGGTTTCTTGTTTTCATAGTGAGAAGTGTAATAGGATTATTGTTGGCAAAGATACACTTTTTCTTCTATCTACGGATTTCCAGCCTCATCACTCGTGTTGGTTTTGTCGTCCCCGTCAGTTTCTCGTCGATGCAGGTCTCACCAGTAGGCATAAACCCGCATTTCTCCATCACTTTTCCTGAAGCGGGATTGTCGAAATAATGGCTGCTAATCAACGATTTGATGTCAGTTGTCTTGCGAATATGTTCGAGCATTACTGCAAGAGCTTCTGTACAGATGCCTTGGTTCCAATAGGGTTTGCCCACCCAATAGCCCACCAATGGCTCACCTTCGCGTGCCGGGAGCTCACTTTCGGGCGCAGGCAAATAGCCTATTGCGCCGATGGCCTCACCTGTCGCCTTGAGTTCAATAGCCCAATTGGTATCGTTATGAAACACAGTGTGGATAATCTCCAGGCTCTCTTCCACACTCTTATGCGGAGGCCAGCCAGCACGAAGACCGACATCAGGGTCGGAAGCATATTTGAAAAGTGCAGCTGCGTCATCATCGCGCCAGGGGCGGAGTAGGATTCTTTCGGTTTCCATTTTTATCATTTGTTTTGTCTTTTCTTCCTATCGTAGTATTCTGCCGTAGCTGTAAAGAACACATCGCCACTGCTGTTGAGGGCGGTCTCGACAGAGTCTTGCACCACACCGATGATGAAACCGATGGCGACAGCTTGCATGGCCACATCATTGCCGATGCCGAAGAACGAGCAGGCCATGGGGATGAGCAGCAATGAGCCACCTGCCACGCCCGAGGCGCCGCAGG